>CEVH01026845.1_pt1 | contig 47791 bp, 29 predicted proteins | sample 356521 | NCBI WGS metagenome assembly CEVH01 (sample SAMEA2623446, study PRJEB7988) | marine metagenome | isolation source: saline water (ENVO:00002010), including
CACTGAACCGCAACTCTTCAACTCTGCAATGTGTCTCGCCTGCTGATTACTATGCGCCAATCTTTCACCGACTTCAAACAATCTCAACCTCAAATGCAACAACAACTCGCACAAGTTCTCAAGTATTCTGAAATGCTTTGTGAAGCATTGTCCCAAGATTTCTACAAAAATGGTAGCAAACTGGACTACAAATTTTACATCGAAAGTGGTAGGAAATACCATAAAATTGTGATGGAAACTGAAGGCGGATCGCGTAGCGTTCATGCATTTATCGAGAAAAAGTTTGGCAACGTATATAAAGCAGCATCATGGAAAGCACCTGCAAAGCATATCCGATTTAATTTGCTTGATGATAATTCTCGTGAAGAATGTTTCTATCGTGCTGATTGGGCGGGCGGTTATCTTTATATGTGATAGTATACAATTCAACTCACACATTTTTATTTCATCATGAACACCTCTTTCCCTAAATACGGCATCATTCAACTCGAACAACCTAATTTTATTGAGATTGAAACTGATTTGCATGTGTTGCACGTTGCTAACAGAAAAGAGTACAAGAAATTGATCAAAAAATGTAAGAAACTCGGTGTTAGTTTGGATTACTACATGGAAGAATTTGGCACCGATGATATAGATTATGCCGTCGAGGATATTCATGAAGGGTTGGATGTGCCAGAATAGTTAGTGGCACACCATCGGTTGATCGGTCGCCGTTTTCGTGTATTCTATAAGAGTCAAAGGAACACACCTCACACAATGTTCAAGATCATCTGTAAAACTTGCACTCTTATTCTCATTGTCTCATTAGTTTGGACTAATGATGATGCCCGCACTTTTATTGCTGATGGTTTTGAAAGTGCGGAAGAATTTGTACGTCCTGAACCCAAATCTTTCAACGATCGCGTTAACAACTTTTTCAACTGATAATCATGTTTCAACACAAACTTCCTAACGGCAACATCATCATGCACGAAGGATTGCCCGAGTGGATGGCAATCAAACGCATGGAAGATCACGAGCGTTGGTGTCAAGAACATCGCGAGGAATTAGAGCGAGATTCACAAGAACTTTTTGATCAAATGTTTGGAGGTTGATGACAATGAAAAATAACACACAAACGTATCTTGTCCGACTCTATGATGAGTTTACGATGATGCAAACTACTCGCACAATGCCCACCAAACCAACAACATCTAAGGGCATCAAAGCACAAAACAATCGAGTGCTAAAATGGGCACAAAAAACATACCCCAATCAAATCCGTTACGAGGTTGAAGCATTAAAATGAACAACTTTGAAGCATTACAACTCAGCAACGATATTCAAGAACAAATTGAACTTGTTGGTGAACTTTGGGAATTAAGTGACTTTGAAGTTACTGCGCTATGTGGTATCGTATCCGATGCATTCGCGGCGCGTGGTATCACAATGCAACAAACACTAGGAGACAACAAATGAACGAAAATATCAAGGATGTAACTGACTCCCCCAAAGATTGGGAGGATTTTTGGAACTCACCTGAAAAGTTTGGCACTTGGGAAGTTATGCCCGAAGAGGAGGAAAAGATTCAAGAATTGATGAAAGAACGTCCCTCCAATTATATTCAGGATGTGCTCGATGGTAATAATTACATTCAAAAAAGAGAATCGCCGTTATCAGAGTGACAATTAAATAAGTGGCACAATAGTAATACAATGTGCCACAAATCACACTATAATAAGTGTATACAAACAAATCACATCCATGACCAAAACTCAAACAATCATCAACAGAATCCTCCAAGTTGGTAACTTTCAAAACGTAGCATGTTACTGCTCTGATTGGAAAGATTTCGTTCAAGAATTAGCAGAGTGGGGTGTTGATGGATGTGCAAAAATTGACTTTGATGATCCTGAGTTGAACATTCCTATGCTCGATGCATTTATCAAGTCAGAAAATGGTTACATCAGGGAGGGCGTATAAATGGACAAAATTGATTTTTTAACCGATGTTTATGAAGACTATTGCACTAAACATAGTCTTCCATATGTTTCAGCAGATGAGCAAGATTTAACCGATTTAGATCAGAAACATGTGAACTGGTTACGCAATTTTAATGATATGTGGGAACTCGCCCAGTAAGTCAACCCCCCTTGTGCCACTAATCAAAGTAGCACAAAACCCCTTGATTTTTACCCAAATCTGTGCCATATTAGGAACATGAAAGAAACACACATGATTCACACCTCCCCCAAGTTCATCGACGCAATCGCAACGCTTCCCGCGTTCATTGTTGACACAAATGCCGACATTGATATGGCATATGATTATGTTGCTGAACATGCTGAGGTTTCGTCCTTTGTTGATAATAACAAAGCATGGGATATGTTTTATGATGCATACGAAAAAACTGCCCTCTTTGACTGAATCGCCCTTTTTCCTAACTAACACTAAATTATGACTATTGTGAATCCTTACGTTGAAAACCTTGTTCAAATGGGTTATGATCGAAAAGACTGCGAAACCGCGTCTACAATGTTTCAAAAGAAATCGTTTCCTTATACTATTCACGGTCGCACATTTCAGACTGAAGAAGAATATAACGAAGCAATTCATGATTTTATGAATGGTATGTGACACCTAATAAAGTGGCACACAGGGGGTATACAGACCCCCGAAATGCTCTATAATAAAGACATCAGGGGGAGGGAAACCAAACCCACCAAACATTCACTCAATCATCTCAAATGCGTAAAATCGAACAACAAATGAACGCTGCTCTCGCTAACAGCAAGAACTGGCAATCTGGTAACACTTCTGTTCATTTTAACGAAGAAAATAATACTTCTATTGTTCGTCTTCATGGTAACAAAATTGCCGTCCTTGGTGAAGACTTCCTTGAAATCTTTGATGGTGGTTGGCAAACAACTACAACTAAATCTCGCCTTAATGCTATCATCAATCGTTTCTGTAATGGCGTCACTGATGGTGTTTTTCAAAAGAATTATGAGTGGTTCGTTCGTGACAACAATGTAACTAAAGAATTCACTAATGGTTACATTTTCGCCTAATTAATTACACACCTATTTTTTATCATCATGCGTATCGCTCTTGCTGCTATTGTTATCCTGATCGGCGTTAATGTTGGTCTCTCTGCTATCAATAAAATGCAAGAGATTAACGATCAAAAGATGGATAAAATTTGTCAAATTGATCCCTCTTATTGCAAATGAGTTGGATTATCTTCCCATGGTCAGAATCATCCGATTATCGTAAAATGAACATGACTTATCAACAACTATTAGAACAATTACAACAACTGGATGAAAACCAACTCCAGCAAAATGTCTCCATTTATGATGAACACCTAGCAGAGTATTACCCCACACAAGGAACAATTAAATTTGCTACATCATCCGACATTCTTGACAACAATCATCCGTTTTTAACTATATGATAACAACCGATGATTTCCAACTAAATGAATATATCTCTCTAGATGGTGTTGAGGGGTATATTACTTTTATTTCACACGATTATATAACTTACTGCATTTGTGAGTATGACAAACCCCGAGAATCTGCCGCCTCTGCTAGAAAACCAACAACGCAAGTCAATGTTCTCATCTTCCCAGAAAAATGGGACGACATTCAGAGAACAACTCGATTACATCAAACTGACAACTAAGGAAATTACTATCATCCTGTGGAAAACTTTTCGAGAGTATATCTCTAAACAACGTAACAACAACCGCCACAGCACTGATTAACACTTTTCCACAACATATGCGGAAATTGTGGAAAACTATTAAAAAACCTATTAGTGTGTTTTATTCCTCGATTATTGTCTCCGTTTGTTGTACTCTTAGCACGTCACCTAACGATTGTCAACCCCTGTGAGAATATGCAGATAAATGTCAGAAACCCCCTTGACTTATTTCTCACTTTCCTTTATAATAACCTTGTAAGGGTTGAGAAACACACCTAGTATCTTCAAGACTTATGCATTATCTCATCTACGACAATCAGCACAACCTCAGAGGAACTTTCAAGAGCATTTATGACATGGAAAGGTATATCGATGGGATTCGGAATAGCATGGGAGATAGTTTCCCAAATACTCCGAGAATGTCGTGCTTCGATTATATCAAGCATATCAAATGGTCTTGGGAATGTGTTGACAACTATGCCACACAGGATGTATAATAGGAGAGTAATCGGAGGGACTATGTAACACTAACTGAGCAGTCATTAAATGTTACTGAGGGCAGTAAATTGGCCCCCGTTAAATATAAAAAACGGCCACTACCCTAACCTACAAAGGTTCCCAGACGCCTTAGATATTATTCGAGTTAATGTCAACGGCGTATATAAAAAAATTTCTGAGGTAAAAAAATGGACTCCAAGACCCGAATTGAAAGACAGGATGCGAGGGTATGGGCGTTAGAGCAGTTAATTCGCTTAGAGGGCGGTCTAGACCCTAGAATGTATGAATGTGCAGACTATGCGACCAGTGCAGGGTTAGTTAAAGATCAGAAAGATCTATATACACTATGGGTTGAGTGGAAAGAGAAGAATCCAACAGATAACCCCCAGATAAGTAATCGCATGTAGGTAGAGGTATGTCCCATAGATTCACAACACAACTAGAAGAAGATGATTTCGGAGATCTCATCATGACAATTCCTTATGAAGTGTGTGAAGAACTGGGATGGGACATCAATCAAGATTTGGAATATGAAGTAGATGGTGATAGTTTTATTTTAAGAAGAGCAAAAAATGAATGACGACCAGAATCATGAAGAACATGTACAGATCAATGAAGTCCTTCTAGCACTCATAGAACGGGTTGAGGCGCTTGAAAAGTATGTGTCCGAACTACCAACACCTGATAAGACGTATTACAAACCAAAAGGGCATACAAAGTACATGAATGTGAAAGAAAACTACGATGAATTGTACAATCGTATCAGTACATTGGAGGGTAACTGACAATGCCTTGCCGACATTCAGGTAATAATGATAATAGTAATGCACCATGTGAGCAGTCTACACCTGGTAACAATGGTGTAAGTATAATTTTCGAGGAGTATCCCGAGGATCCGATTCGATCTGGTGGCAATTATCAGATCAGTTATAGGAATGCTGATAATGTAATGTATCCTAGTACATTTGTTGCAGACCCAGCACGAAACTTCTTCAGCACTCATTTCGATGCACCTGCAATGTGTGGGAAGTATTCCGAGGCATCCACAGATGAGTTCAATCAAACAGGCACTCGGTATTACGATTATGTTCCCAACGAATTGTCGTTTGACCTACAGGACTCTGAGCGATGGTTTGCATACATCTATGACACCAGTGGTGGCAAGGGGGCGGGGCACTCAGGCATTGCAGCATTCTATATTGAGACTGAAGACCGAACCACGACTGTAACAACTCCTTCCAGTGGAACAGAGGGTCAACCTGGTTATGATCCTGGTAGTTCATCTTCTTCTGCAGATGCTGGTGCTAGATGTATTCCATGTACCAATTTTAGTTGCACGGCGGCATCCACAGAACTAAAGTATACTGGAACACCTGATTTGACGGGCGACCCCGATTGCCCACATCCTACATTGTTTGGTATTGGGACGAGTTCTGATAAAGTTGTATTCCGATACAACGCTTTATCCACTACAGTACCAGATACAGTACTAGATTTCTCGTTTTCATACGATGGTGTTACCTATACAGATGTATTTGACACTAATGAAGGTAATACTACATTTGAATCACCTCAAAATCCTTGGGTGCAAGGCGATGAAACCTTCTTTGATTTCCAGGTTTTTACAATGGAGAATCAACCAACCGCCACTGGATTTAGAATTAAGGTAGAAATTACACCAAGATATGATGAATCAGGTGCTACACCAGTGTTTCAGGGCACTAATTGGAGAGTAACTGAACTAGTTGCTGGTGGAACAGGGTATAGTGTCAATAATACCTTTGCATTATCATATCCAGTAACTCATAATGATGGGACAACATCGACTTTAACGATGAATGTGAAGGTTACTAGCGTTGGTCCCTTGACAATTCCTTCAGGATCTACTAGTTTTAACCTATTGAGACCAGGTGATACCATCAATGGTCATACTATTACACGCACTTTCCACACTGATTACTCAAATTTTAGTTATCATGTCTTATATTTGGACGGATCTGGTAGTGCATTTACAAAAGACACGCAATATACCTCTAGTAGACAGCATCAAATTACTGCTGTCGCGGGACATGGCATTCCAGACCGCGCATGTTTGATCGGTTTGTATGAATTTTTGGAAAAAAGCGTGCAATTTCTCACTGCTGACCTTGATAAAGAAGCAATTGACACACTAACTACCGCAATTCAACCAGTAGCAGAGGGTATTATTACCAATGGACGGGTTACAGGCATCAATATTGTCGATGGTGGTAGTGGTTGGAATCAAACTGGCACGGAACCTGTGTTAAATATTACACAACCTGCGTCAGAAAATGGAATTCCTGCTAAAGTAAAGGGTACTTTTAGTAATGGAGTGCTCACTGCAGTGCAAATTACTGATGCTGGTGCGGGATATGATGGTGGATTTGACACAGATGCTGGTATTAACAATCGTCCTAGGATATTTGTAGAGAATATTTACCGAGATATCCCAACAGAGAAGGAACATGAGGGATATTCTACGCAAACTTTGCAAGATTTTAAGGATCTTTTAACAACTTTGCCTAATACAGTAGAAAATGGGGTAGAAAAATCGCCAATTGCGAGTGATGCCGTTCAAGAAATTGAAGAATTGTACAATGCACGCAAAAAAGTAATCGAAGAAACTGAAAGAATACCTCGTTATGAGGTTAGACCCGATATCAATCGCGTTCGAGAGCAAGAATTTGCACAAGAATTGTATAGGAGAGAGGATATTGAACCTCTGAAGCAAGAATATACGTCAAAATACAACGTAGATCACTTAAATCAGACTCCTATCACTGAAGAATTGAAAAATATCTATCGTGATGAGAAAGCAGCAGACCAACCTAGGCGCGATGCAACGTTTGAAGCACTAATTCAAGACGTAATTCCACGGAAAGAGCGGTATCAAGAAAATTTAGTTGAAACTGTACAAGGAAGTTTGACACAATTGCCATATGCTTCCGAATACACTAAATATCTTATGAAGCAGTATCGCCCAGATACTACCCGTCAAACGTCAATTCAAGTATCTTTAACATGTACTCCCGTTGATATTGGTAAATCGCATTTTGTATGCAATGTACCAGGATCATCTACCAGAGCAGACGAAACGACTACTGATGATCAAGGAAACTCGACTACTATTTCATATCTTTATAGTATGTCTCCTTTATTAGGACCAGGATGTCAGGAATGGACTGCACAAGGTGAAATTACTATTTTCAATAATTTCACTAGGAGTATTGATCGAGTATCGGAAGCTACTAAAGCATACGGAAACCCATACGACCCAGGATTTGCTAATTAATCATGCCATCAGGACTAGGAGCAGCATTGTATATGGGGACCTGTAGTGGTCACGGAAAAGGTTCGGGATCTACTGCACACCCAGGACATGTAGGAGGTATGCTTTCTCCATGTCCACACCCCCCAATGAGACCTGATATGGGACAAGTTCCCATAGCAACTCAAGAACCAGTAACACTTTGGCCACCAGTTGCACAACTCCCTGCTGGACCAGCAGTAACAAATGTGCTAATTAATAAAAAGGTGCCCATTGTGGACCAAGACGAATTAACCCCACACCCAACCCCCACATTGCATGTAACGACCTCTACAGGTTATAAATGCCTAACTACATTGTCTACCCCAGCATGGTGGTTGACAGACCTTGGAGGGGCACGAGAGACTGCCGCAGGACATCCTAGGAAACTAGTTGCTACCACTGCTACAGTCTTCGTAAATAAAAAAAGATTGGGTAGATTCAATGATCCTTTTGGTGTAACACCAGGAACAGGACCATATGGTTGTTTGTCCAAAGTTGCAGGTAGCAGTCCAAACGTATTTGTAGGAGCTTAAAATTATGGCAAAAATGAAAAAGTCGCTCTCTGGCGGCAATATGATCGAGACCACCCCGAAAAAGACTCGTCAAGGTGGAGGTCAGCATACAAAATATGCTGCAACCAGTCGAAATAATGCTAAAAAGCGTTATCGCGGTCAAGGTCGATAAATATTATTGGGATAGAACCCCATAAAAAGTTCTACGAACTTTGTTTGGAGGATTTTATGGGGTTAAATCACGTCCCAGATCATAATGTTGAGATGATGAAGCAAGATCATGGTACTCATGTACTAATTACTGATCCAAAATCCGATTATTATCTCAATTTGCACCAAAAAAATAAAACCAGCAAAAATAAACCACTGAGTAAATGGCGTTAAAACAAGTCACTGGTAGAGAATTTAAGAAATCGAGATCTTTTAAAGATTTATCGATCAATTTGCTCTTGAATCCATTTACTAAAGATGTTTCTGCTGTGCAAAACGACAATGCTATCAAGCAATCGATTAAAAATTTAGTATTAACTGCTCCTGGAGAGAAACCCTTTCAACCTAACATTGGTTCTAGGGTTAGACAATTGCTTTTTGAACCCCTAGATGCGTTTACCGCAGATACAGTTAGGGATGAGATCATAAATACCATTAATCAGTATGAACCCAGGGTGCAACTCGTAAATGTTCAGGCAACTCCTGTTTTTGCAGGTAATAAGTTGAATGTCTATGTTGAGTACCGAATTGTTGGGTTACCCATTGTTGAAACAATCGAGTTTGTTTTACAGAGACCTGAATAATGCAACCGAATAACCTAACTGCTTTAGATTTTGAGGATATTAAAGCCTCTATCAAATCCTATCTGAGAACTAGAGAAGAGTTCACGGATTATGATTTTGATGGTTCTTCGTTGTCTTATATTATTGATCTTTTAGCATATAATACTTACTATACCTCGTTCAACGCTAATATGGCATTGAACGAGGCATTTTTGCCATCTTCAACAATTAGAGATAACGTCGTCAACATTGCTAAGTTGATGAATTATACTCCCAACTCTATTACAGCGGCAAAAGCATGTGTTAAGTTGACCATACAGACTACTGCAATTAATGGAGTTTATCCTAGTTCAATAACTTTGAAAAAAGGACCTGTTGCAACTGGTGGTAATTATATTTGGAATATTTTAAGCGATAGAACGACAAATGTTGATTTAACAACAGGTCAAGCAGTTTTTGATAAGATGCTTATCTATGAAGGTAATATCTTAAATTATTCTTACATTGTTAATACGTTTGCAAAACAGGTTTATGCAATTCCTTCTGGAAACGTTGATACATCTACTTTAGTTGTCAGAGTCAGACCTAATGAATCATCTACTGCCTCTGATCTTTACAATATAACTGATAATATTACATCGGTAACTTCCACTACTCGTGTGTACTTTATGCACGAAGGTGAGGACATGAGATATGAAATTAGATTTGGTGATGATAGTATCGGTAGAGCATTAAAAGACGGCGAGGTTATTGATCTTGAGTATTTGGTAACTTCTGGAGCGGAAGCAAATCAGGTCAAGAACTTTAGTTTTGTTGGTAGACTAACTGATAGTAATTCAGCAACCTATAGTGCTTCTACAGTAATTTTAACTACTATTGATAACTCTCAGCAAGGTGAAGCTGCTGAAACTATCGAATCTATTAAATATAATGCTCCTAGATATCTTTCTTCCCAAAACAGAGCAGTTACTGCTCAAGACTATGCTGTCTTGACAAAAAAACTATATGAGAATGCTCAGGCAGTTGTTGCATATGGTGGAGATATTTTAAACCCTCCTATCTACGGAAAAGTCTATATTGCAATCCTAACAAAAACTGGTTCTGAACTTAACGCTGCTACTAAAAAAGAAGTTCAGAATCTTTTAAGAAAATATGCAATGGCGTCTATCGACCCTGTTGTAGTTGATCCAGATAGTCTATACATCAATACAAAAGTCTTTGCTCAGTACGATACTGGTTGCGGATCTAATTCCTCTGCAATTAAAACCGACATTCAAAATTCTATTGTTGATTGGGCAGGACAAACTCAGATTAATAACTTCAATTCTACGTTTAGATTGAATAGTTATCAGAAAGCAATTGCACTTGCAAACAAATGTGTTAGTGACGTTTCTGTGCAGACATCACTTCTCAAATACATTACACCTATTTCTAATCAAACTAACACATATTGTGTTTCCATTGGTTCTGGTTTATACGATAGTAATCCTAGTAATAATGATGGTGATGGTAGTGATGGTAGTGCCAATCAATGTAAAAAAGAACCTGTTATCTTATCTGGAACTTTCAGAACTTACGATCGACCTGGAATCAACCAGCAATTTGAAGATGATGGATTTGGCAACCTGAGAATGTTCTACAACACTGGTATTAAGAAAGTCTATACCAATAATGCGGCAGGAACTGTTGATTATAATACTGGTCGTATTTGCTTTGGTCCTGTTAATATTATCGGTACAGGTAGTAATATTCCAGACAATACTATCATCACTATCACTGATACTGTAACAGGTGTTGGTAGTATTACCAATGAAGATCTTCTTCCTACAGATTTACAACTGCCAGTTGTTACTATTCCGTCAAACAATGCAACAATTCCTGCGACAACACCTGGAACTATTTTAAATGTTGTCGTCCCTGAAGTTACAGTTGCCCCAATTGGTACTACTCCACCTCCCAGTATACCACTAAATAGTTTGACGCCAACTGAGTTCGATCAACCCCCCGTTACGATCGAAATTCCAAACATAGATAATGCTGGCTCCCTCAACACATCAAGCTGTTTTTAAATAGATGAGTAACGTCAATAAGGTCTCGCAATCGGTCAACGCTATTAGTCCCGATTTTATTAGATCAGACTATCCACTTTTCAATAAGTTTATTGAGTATTACTATAGGTCTCAAGAAAAAACGGGCTTGGGACAAAATATTGTTAATGAATTCATTCAATATCTTGATATCGACAAACTTGATATCGGTATCTTGGACGGGGGTACGCAAGTTGTAGAACCTATTACTACAACTTCAACATCTATTGTTGTAGAGAGTGTTGATCAGTTTGTAGAAAAAAATGGTTCTATTTTAATTGGTGATGAAGTAATTTATTATGAAAGTACAAAATCAGCACCAAACATTGCTCTCAGTCCTGGTATTTCCTATGAGCAAGTAAAATTAAAGTGGACTGTTGCTGAGAGTCAAATTGATTCGTATGATGGAACAACTAGGATCTTTCCATTAAGAACTGCTGGTAATCCTGCAGCACCACCAACACCTCAGCATTTAGTTGTCAGTCTTTATGGACAGATTTTAATTCCTGGAGTTGATTATACTGTTAGTGGAACGAATATTGTATATACAACTGCTCCTAGAACTAGAATTCCTGCAGACTCTAGTGATTTAACTTATATCTTCTATCTTGGTGGTTTTATTGAAAATAATATCCTTGAGATTGATGATATTTCTGGTTCTTTTGGAGAAGGTAAAACTTCTTTCAAAATGACAAGATCGGGTATTCCTTATGAACCCATTGTAGATGAGTTTCTCATTGCAATCTATGATAATCAATTGTTGATCCCTAAACAAGATTTTTATATTGATAGAGATTATTTCATTTTTGAAAATGCTCCTCTGAATGGACGAAAACTTGCATTATTCTCAATTGAAGCACCTATTCCTTCTTTTGGTGCAAATGCAGTTGGTTTTGCTCGTGTAAATGATGATGGTAATTTAACTTCTATTTCTACTAGTGTTAGTGGATCAAATTATAGATTTGAGTATCCTCCTAAGGTAACTATTAACTCTGAGTCGGGATTTGGTGCTTCGGCAGCAACTCTGGTTAATGGAGTTAAAAGTTCTACCCTTCTGCATGGTGGTAAAGGATATAGCGATACAAACCCACCTGCGGTTATCGTAGAGGTTCCTACAAAGGCAGGATCTGTTCCTGCACAATTAAAAGCAACTGTCACGAATGGTTCTGTATCTTCACTGGAGGTCGTTAGTTCTGGTAGTGGATATACTTTTACTCCTAGAGTCACATTCAAACAACCTGGTGGAGCAAAATTAGGAACTCTGACTATTGGTGGCGGTCAAGTTACAGGCGTTGTTCCTATTGTTGATGGTGGATCTGGATATACCACACCTCCTGCAATTTATGTTGACGAACCTACTGGAGATAACTCCATTAAGGCATCATTCCAAGCAGTTCTTACTAATGGTGTAGTTACCTCTATCAATATTCTTAATAGAGGTCAAGGATACGAAACCACTCCTAGAGTTGCTATTATCGATCCTGTTGGCGCTCAAGTTCTTCAAACTCGCGTTGATGGAGATGGACGTGTTGTTGGTATTGATCTTCTTGATGGGGGATCTGGATACGATGATGTCCCTTCTGTTTATATTGTAGATAATCGTCAAAATGGTGGAAGTGGAGCAACTGCAACTGCCTCTATTTTCAATGGTAAAATTACTGATATTAATGTATCGGCATTTGGTAGTGGATATAGTGCTGCAGAACCTCCTGAAATTTTTATTCAAGAACCTCCTAATGCTAGAGCGTCTGTAGATATTGGTCTGAATGAAGTAACTGGTTATAAAATTAATAAGCAAGGTAGCGGATACTCAAAGGCATCTTTCGAGGGTTGTGCTAGAGCTGCTAGTGGTATTGTTAAGTATACTGAAGATGGTAACGCAGTATTTTCTAACAATACAACTGCAGCGGCAGCAACTGCAGATACTCCTGTTAAATGTCTAGACGCTCTCTTTATTAAACGACTTCTTGATAAGTATACGGAACAATTCCTTCCCGACGTTCCTGAACTTGACTATACTAAGATTGATGTTAGAAATGCAATTAAAAGTGTAAGAGATTTCTATACTTCTAAAGGTACTTCTTTCAGTATTTCATATCTGTTCAAACTCCTCTATGGTGAAGAAGTTAGCGTAACTTATCCCAAAGATCAGATTATCAAACCATCTGCATCTACATGGTCAATTGATACTGTTTTAAGAGCAGTTTTAGTATCTGGTAATCCTATCAATATTAGAGATGGTTTACTGCAGCAAGATGCCGATATTGCAGATCCTAATATTTTAGCGGCAAGTGCTCTGGTAGAAAATTATATTGCTATTAGAACATCTGAAACTGAAATTTATGAATTGGTTCTCTCCGAAGAAACTATTCAGGGTAAATTTGTAGTTCCTTATAAAACAAAGTTAGCAGAACCTCTTTCTACCACTGATAGTATTATCACTGTAGACTCTACAATTGGTTGGCCAGAAAGAAACGGACAATTCTTGATTGGTGGAACTGAAGTTGTACAATATAAAGAAAAATCCCTAAACCAGTTTATTGAATGTACTCGTGGTGCTACTGTTAGTGGACCTGCTCAAGTTTGGGACTCTGCTACAGAGGTAACTTCAAACTTTAATGTCTACATCAATAAAGGAACTGATAGAGAAGTTCTCATGAGAGTTGTTGGTATCGTTGATGCCGAACAAACGACTCTTACTGATACTGGATCATACTATCTTCCTGGCGATAAATTATCAATTTCTAAGTTAGGTGGTACTGGTAATACTGCTGATCTTTCGACTTGGTTATACAACGTTAAAAAATTAATTGAAGTTACTTCTATTACTTTTGATGGTAATATTGCAGAAGTTACTTGCTCAAATAATCATGGTTTGTTGGTTGGTGACCAGATTTCAATTTATGGTGCAAATCCAATCATTTATAATGGAACATTCTTAGTTAAGAATAGAACTAGTCCTACCGTATTTAAATACGAATTGCCTCAACCCCCTGCTGTTGCTCCACAGGGTAATATTCTAGTTTCTATTGACCTCAACAAAGGTAAGTCTGACAATTCTGCTGTATTTAACGCTATTAGTCCATATACGACTAATATTCAAAATACTTTCTTCAATGATGATTACGTTTATGTTGCATCAACAGGTATTCCCAACTATAAAATTGGACCCTTTCCTGGATCTGCACTTTTACCTGGCAACCAACGTAAATTAAATAGATTCCCTAGAGTATCGACTACAATTTCATCTAAAAATACTATTAACCCTGGTCCTATTGGTACATGGGTTAATGGTGTTTCAATTTGGTCATACAAATCTTCTATTACCAAAACTTTTGGTTCTGTTACCAGTATTACTATTGACAATGTTGGTCGTAACTATGATGCTGCATCTCCACCAACCGCAACTATTTCTGGTGGTGCTGGATCTGGTGCTACAGCAGAGGTTGTAGTTAATGGTTCTCTGGATAGTATTGATGTTACCGCAGGTGGTAGTGGTTATACTTCTTCCCCATTAGTCGCTATTGTTGGCGGCGGTGGAACTGGCGCATCTGCTACTGCGATTATTACTAAGGGTGCAGTTTCTAGAATTCTTATCAATGAGGGCGGTACTGGATATACATCTCAACCTCAAATATCCATTGTTGGTGGTGGAGGAGCGGGAGCAACTGCTACGGCAGCAGTTAGAGGTCCCATTCAATCAATCAATGTCACCAATGGTGGTGCATCATATACTTCTGAACCAAGTGTAACTCTCAGTTCTGGTAGTGGTGCTGTTGCTCAACCAATTGTTAATAATGGTCGAATTATTTCTATTGCTATTATTGCTGCTGGTTCTGGATATACCACAGCACCTGAAGTTACTATTCAAGGTGTTGGTTTTGGCGCAGTAGCAAAAGCAAATATTGATACCGATGGTGAAAATGCTGGTAGGGTTACTAGTATTGATATTATCAACAGAGGTATTGGTTATGTACAAGGAACTACCTTAATCAATTTGAATTCTGTTGGTGAAGGTGCATTGTTTACTTCAAATGTATTCCAGTGGACTTACAACCTTCAAAATTCTACAACTTTTGATGCTGCTCAAGGTGGTGTATTTGAAGGATTTAATAATCAATATGGTGGCGAATATGCTCATCTTTCTACTCCAAAGAAACTTAGAGAAGTATTGGGTGATGGTGTAGAAACTCTTGGTGATGGAACACTTCAAGAAATTACCGATCATGCAGTTCACTCTCCCATTATTGGTTGGGCGTTTGATGGTAATCCAATTTACGGACCTTATGCATATCAAGATCCCACCGATCAGCAGTCTAGTATTGTAAGACTTGGTTCTTCTTATAGAGTAAAACCATCTTTAATCTATGATGAGAATACTAACATTTCTCCTCAAAGAACCGATGGTCCTGCTTTGAGCGATGAACCTGCAGGTACGTTTGTTGAAGACTATGAGTATATCTTCAACTTAGGTGAACTGGATCAATATAACGGACGTTTCTGTAAAACTCCAGAATATCCTGAAGGCAGATATTGTTATTTTGTCACTATCGATAATAGTGATGCTGGTGTACCTGTATTCCCATATGTTCTTGGACCTACTTTCAATTCGGTTGTAGATTCTTGGAATTTGGTCTCAGATGCTGTTCAGCAAAATATTCCTACTGGTGTTGTAAGATATCGCGATCCATACGAGAACGTTGATATTGATGTTGAGAGAACACCTAATGCATCTACCAATCAGTTGACTCTGGAAGATGGTTCATTATTATTGTTTGAAGTGGAAGATGAAAACCGAGATGGCGTAATCACTGCAGATGAAACTGCTGATCCCGACTCTGTTTTGGAAGAATCGCCCTTACAATTGTTTGATTATTTCCCTGCTGTTAAATTTGACTCTAAGGTCGATATTGAAGTTGAAACTATCACTAAATTTGAGGATGCTTCTGTAACAGGATTTTCTATCGAAAACCCAGGCAAAAACTATCAGGTAGATGATAGATTAGTATTTGATAATACTGATACTGATGGTTTAGGTGTATCTGCTAGAATTTCTAGAATTACTGGTGAACCTATTTCCACTTATAATTTTCTTAATGAAAGTGGTGTAAGTTACGGAACCATTACGACAACAAATCCACATAATATGTCTGTAGGCAACAGAATTTTTGTTGACTACACGCCCACAATGAATAATACTAACAAACAATATGTTGTTAGGCAGTATAAGGGTATTGAAGAAATTGTTATCACTCAAACTGGATCTGGATACAATTCTGACATTCCTCCTACATTAATCATTGATGGTGATGGAAATTCGGGAGCACTTTCTGCTGTTGTTAATAGTGTTGGTGCTATTGAGAAAGTTGATATTGTCAATTCTGGTTCTGGATATACAAAGAATCCCCGAGTAATTCTTTCTCATCCTCAGGTATTTAAAAAAGCAGATTATTATGTTTCTGCATTGAACAATAATGACAACGTAAAAGTCAATGATGTTCAATTACTTCCTAATAAGTCTGCATATGTTTGTGGTACTACAAAGAATGCTGCAGGCAATAAAGATGTTGCATTTATTGCTAAAATTTCTGCAACTGGATCTAAAGAATGGGAAAAGACTCTTGAGAGTGATGATGGAGAAGATTTTGCAGAATTCCAGAGAATTTATGCAGATGGCACAAACATCTGGGTAGTTGGTATCAATAAACCCAACCAATCTGCGGTTGCTGCTTATAATCCAGATATTATTCTGTGTAAGTATGTTGAAGCAGCAAACGGGTTGAGCGCAACTCTTGGATTCCAAAAAGGATATGCTGGTATCTCTGGTTCTACTCGTGCCGATGAAGTAACTAGTATCATTAAGTATTCTGATACCAGATTCATTATTGGTGGTTTTACAAATACCAACTCATCCAATCCTTACGATGCTTTCATTGCAAGTATTGATACTAGTGGTAATTTTGCTATCAAGAGAAAGATTTCCTCTCAGAATCTTTCCGAGAAGATTACTTCCATGGTTCTTGCTGAAGATAACTCCATTTACTTTACAATGGAGACTTCTGCAACCAATTCCTCTAATGCAATCAACGCTGCTTTTGGTAAGTGTACTTTAGGAACTAGTGTTATTACAGTTGACTTTATCAAAGAATTTAGTAATAACGGATATTCTTTCTTAGATACGTCTCTTGCTGTAGATGAATTTAACGAATATTATGTTTGTTCCACATTAAGTCTTAAGTCTGACTTACGCAGAGATAGTTTCTGGGTTGGTAAAGTTGATTCTGCTGGTGCTCTCCTCTGGAACAAGAGATATGTTGCTCCTGGTAGAGAAATCAACCTGGCACAAAAATCGGTTATTGATATCTTTGGTGATCTTAATGTTGCATTTACTAGAGTTGATACAACAACTTCTCAGAAGACTATTGATACAGTAAAAATTAAGTATGATGGAACTATCCTGAGTCATACTACTAATGATTTTTATGCTGGTAATATTGAAGGTATGCAAGTCAATGGTCTTGCAACTGATGTATCTGGTGATGTTTATGCAGTTGGACAAACGTCTTGGAATAGAAATGAATTCATTTACACCTTTGATTCTGGTTCAACTACTGATACAACAGGTCACTATACTCTTACTACACAAACCACAACTAATTCGGTAACTTATGCTGATAATGTTGCTAAGATCTATGGATATGATCCCTCTGGTAACACTGCAACTTGGGTAAACGCACATCAAAAAGTTACTGGTACTCAATTAGGAACTAAACTTGATGGTGATTGGACATTAGAGTTTATGCTCTATAAAAATTACACTGGTAATGGAACTCTGTCTCAAACAGAACATACTTTAGTTGCGATTGGTGATGCTTCTGGTGCAACTGGTGGTCTTTGGTTATACTATGATATTGGAACTGGTAAACTTGAACTAGTTGTAACCAATAATACAACTACTATCAATTCTTCTTCCAGTCCATTACAATCTTCCCTCTCCAATATGTTTGCCGATAATACTTGGCAATTTATTGCGTTAAGAAAGAGTGGTGATACCTTTGCTGCTTATGTCAATGGCAATTCTGTATTCTCTTCTACAATTACTAATACTTCCTTTGCTAGTAAGGATCTCTACATTGGTAATATTCCTGGTAGAAGTGGTAGTGCAGGAACCTTCAGAAGTAATGAGCAGGGTCAGTTCTTTGTTGAAAATTTAAGACTTAAGAACAGAGCGATTACTCCTACAGTTCCTGGAGACGTTGTTGCATATCCTGCTGCAGGAGCGTTTGGTCTTGCATTTAATTGGGTAGATGATGCATGGTTTACAACTAATCTCAATCAATATGATTATATTGACTATAATGGTTATATCTTAAAGACTGATAAAAATTCAGACGCTGCTAGAATTGGAAACTTTACTAGTGTTGCTTCTACAACAGGTATATCCATTAAGAGAACTGCTGTTTCTCCTGTAACAGGAACTGCTTTGTCGATAGTCAGTGCAGATTACACTCTTGGTGCTCAAGGACTTCAATCTCTGGATTATAATGATGCCACAACTACTATGGCACAGGATACTGAGAATCTGACTTATGTCCCTGGAACTTGGAGTACCAGAACTGCTACAGTTCCTTCTCCTGGATCTCAAAAACTAAAGGCAACCGCAGTAGTCAAAGATCGTTATTACTTCAAAGTTACAAATACACTGAAGATCGATAATATTCAAAAACTGACGATCAATCAAAGTTTCAACGCTGAAAATAACTTAAATCTCGTACTTAGAAATAATCTTGGTGCTCAGGTTAATGCTGGTTATATTGTTAGATATGATGATACTCATGTATACGTTGCTATCAACTCTAATGTTTGGAGTGATGATTTAAATACAGGTCAACTTTCTTTTGAGCAATTTAATAATACTAGTTTTGGAATTGTTGGTCCTGTACCAAATATTAGAAATGATATTTCCAATTATACATTTGCTCAAGTAGAAGATACTACACCTGGTAACTTCACTATTGATCTTGACGATTATGCTGCTCCTGGATCTGGTGGAACTAATAACCTTGACCAATTTGCTCTTTGGAAAGATTATAATACAAATGATTACTCTATTAGAGTTGATGAAATTACTGGAAGTTCTCCTTATGCAGTTGGTTCTGTAGTAACACTTGCAAATAATCAGGTAGCATTTAATGCAACTAAAGATATTATGACCATTAGTAATCTTACTAATGTAACTAAGATTACTGTAGTTGCAAATCTTTCTAAGATTTTAAAAGTGACTGCTGTTGCTAATACTGATGAGGTATATGTTGTTACTGGTAGTAAGCATTATCTTCGTGCTGGAGAAATGCTTTATATTGATGGTAATGAAGCAACTGGTCAAACTAGTGAATATAATGGTTCTTTCCCTGTAGATACAATTGTAAGTCCAATTGAATTTACATATAAATTACCTGCGACTGCTTCTACTCTTCCTGCATTAGGAACCACTGGTTCGGCAGGAGTCTCTCTGTTCACTAAGTCTCCTACCCTCAAAATGTATTATGGGCATCAATATGTCTTTGATGTCAGTCATGGTACGATGGTTGGTACTAACCTGTCGTTCTCCAAGGACAATCTCTACAAACTGGAATATTCCTTCAACTCTATTGAGCGTGTTGGGACACCAGGATTAACAGGTCAGGGACTTCCAACTCCTTCTGTCAAACTGAAGGTAGACAGAGGTATCGTTACAAATATTTCTTACTACTTTGATCCTTCAAGAACTGGTGCAGATTCTCCAGTTATTCCTGGAAGTTATCTCGATGTTGTTGATTCTCCCTACACTGGTATTTTTGATATTGTTGCAACATCTGGTGGTTCAATTACTAGAGGCGATGATACTTTTAAATTCTTACTTCTCAATGAACCTGAAGGTGCTGCAGAAGTAGCAAATTCTAAGTATTCTACTAGTTCTCCAAATGCTGTTGGATCTATTGATTCTATTAGAGTAGTAAACAGCGGTGGATTCTACACTAGATTGCCAGTTGTTTCCTCCATTGTTTCCAACAGAAAAATTGAAAGAGTTGAAATCAATGATCCTGGAACTGAATATGCAGTTGGTGTATATTCTGGTGTTCCTATTGCTGGTGATGGTGAAGGCGGTATTGTTGAAATTACAGTAGCAGATGGATCTGATAGCGGTGGTAGTGTCATTCCTGGACAGATTCAAAAGGTACAAGTAACTTCATTTGGTGTTGGTTATACAACTGCCTCTATTGATATTGAAGCGATTGATGGTATTCTTGGACCTGGTAATACTGGTTCTGGTGCTGATCTTAATGTAGTCATTCCTCCTTTCGGAACTGGTGCTTCGGTATTTACCAAAGGTACTAGCGTTGGTAAGATTAAGAGACTGAAGAATAACAACTTCGGTTATGACTATCCTCATGATTATACCTTACGTCCTGAAATCACATTCCCAATCAATGCTCAGTTAACTTCTACCAGTATTCTTGCAAGTATTACCGTAACCGATCCTGGATCTGGATATTCTCAAGCACCTGAAGTTGTAATCACTGGTGGTGGCGGTACTGGTGCAATTGCTGCAGCAGAAATTAAAAATGGCAGACTGAATCAAATCGTTGTTAAAGATCCTGGATCAGGATATTCTTCAGAACCTACTATTCAGTTGAAATCTTCTTTCAATTATGTTGTAAACACTGATTTGGGTCTGTTGCAATTTGCTTTCCCTCATGGTATTACTAATGGGGCAGAGATTACTTTGAATGTTGTTGATACTGGAGATGGTACAGCATTCCCTGAAGCATCTGGTGCTACCACTCTGAATGGAACTACCACATATTATGCAATTGCTGGATCTGCAAACTCTCTTGAAGATGACCAGTTAAAGATCGCAATTAGTTCTGCTAACGCTGCTCTCGGTGATGCAATTACATTCGTCGATGGTGAAAGTGGTAGAGGTGTTGGTCGTCAGCAGGTTCTTACCTCCTCCTTCGGTGGTGCTGCAACTGCTAACGTAGAAACTTCTACTTTCCTTGAAGGTGAATTGGTTTATCAAGGCAATTCACTGGAGACTGCAGTTGCTACTGGTTATGTTTCTACAAACAATGGTTGGCAGGTTGGACCTAGAATCCTGAAAATTGTTGATTATGATGGTACTTTCTCTCTGAATGAAAGAATCACTGGTGTTATTTCCAAATCTTCTGGTGTTATCAGTGACCTCAAAGTTGCTAAAGGTGTTCTAGAAATTGGTTCTATTACTAAAACTTCTGGTCAGTTTACTGATGATGTTGGTAAACCATCCGAAATTATTCAAAAGATCCAAGACTCTTATTATTATCAGGACTTCTCATATGCTGTTAAGTCTGCAGTTTCTATTAATGATTGGAAAGACATTCTCCTTAAGAATGTTCACCCTGCTTCATTCAAGGTATTTGGTGAACTGAATCTTGATGAATATGGTTCTATTCCTAACAAAGAGACTACTTTCCAAATTACTAAGTCTGTTGAACTTGCAAGAGAAGCAATTGTCCCTAATATTCAAAGTTTTGCTCTGGTTCAACCAATTTATTCTGAATTTAATAATACTGAAATTCTCTTCAGACAAAAGAGACTGACATCTTCAGAGAATATTCTGACTTCATTTACTAACCAGATTGATGATATTTCTGATCAATTTGATGGTGTTAAGAAAGCATTTACCCTTAAGGTTAATAATACCCCTGTTCAGGCAAATGCTAATCAGTTGATGATTGTTCTCAATGGTGTTGTTCAGAACCCTGGAACTTCTTTTACTATTGAGCAAGATTCTATTGTTTTTGCAGAACCTCCTCAACCTGACGCTCAAGTTCAATATGTAGAAACTACAATTAATCTGAAAGATATCATTGAACTTACATTTACTAACATTAGTGGTATCTTCCCTAATATTGGTGATGTTATGGTTGGTTCTGATTCTAATGCTAGATTGACCGTAACTAAAGTTGTAGGTAATAATGTATTTGGTTTCCTCACCGAGGTTGTTGCTGGTAACTTAGTTTCATTCATCGGCGGTGAATTTGTAACAGTTGGTGCTACAGGATTCAATGCTAACTTTGCTACAGCAACAGCAGTAGTAAGCGATGGTCTATATGCTTTTGGTGAAGAAGTACGAAACCTTGCTGGTAAAACTGCAAGAGTTGAAGAAATCAACCTTGCAGCAGGTGCTGAAACACCTCTTGCCGAATTGAGATTCTCCATCGGTGCAACAACTAGCACAATTGAAGTCATTGCATATAATGCAGATCCTAATGCACCAGCAGCACCTGTACCTGCTGGAAATCTTGTTCCAACTAAGATCTATCAGTTTGGTTCCGAATTGTTCCGTGTAGATACAATTACAGATAATTCTGACTCTACTACTTTGACAGTAACTAGAGCAACTGGTTTGAATAATGGTACAGTTTCTGATTCTCAATCTAGTGGAACACCTCTCTACGGAACAGAAATTAATGTTACAACCAGACTTCTTTTAAGTAAGACAACTGGTACATATCAGTCTAAACCTGGATTGTTTGAAATCAATCAGAATGACTTTATCATTGGTTCTCAGTCCGATGTTGTTGCAGAGGTGACATTTGTGGCATCTTATGTTGCTCCTAATGCACAGATTGATCCCACCACTGGATTACCAGAATCTTCTGGAGAATTTGATATTTCTGATGGTTCTTCTTTCTTCGGTCTTCTGTTCAACAGAATTGCTGCTCAGACATATCCAAACGTTGTTTTGGATGATATTTCCAAGTCGCAGGTTAACATTGTTGACTTCCCAACTAATACTACAGATTTTGATGATAAGTTCCCATCAACAGAACCTATCAGTAATAACGTAATCAAATATGATAATGCTAGCGGTGCCTTTACGGAAAATGAAGTAATCCGTAATTATAAGATGGATTATGGCATTGGTAATACTCTTGACTATGCTGTTGGTGAAACTGCTAAGAGTAGAAAACTTGCAGTAAAGAATCTGAAAGGCAATGGTCTGTTTAACAAAGGTCAGGTTGTAAGAACTCAAGATACAAAGGCAGAGGTCATTGGTTATAATATTGCTGACAAGATCATCTATGTCGGTAAGATTGGTAGAACTCAAGCAAATGGTCAAGATTATCATTCTGCAACTTTCACTAATGCAACTCTGAACACTTATAATAAGAAGTTTGGAACTGCTGCATTAGCACTTTCACCTGGTCTTGCTACACACACATTTGTAAGTGGCACTGCAGACTCTATTACCGCTAGTGGTGGTGCTACAGGCACATTTACTGCTGCTACAGGCACTACATACGATCCTGAGACTGGTAACTTGGTTCTTGAGATTGGTGCTCATACTCTCACAACGTCCAATACAGTCCTTATTGCAGACGATACCCTGACATTTACATGTGCTCAGGATAATAACACTTCAAATAAAACATATCCTCGGTCTACTGATCCTGCATCAGGATCTGCCCGTAATATTACTGCAGTGACTGCCACTACGATTACAGTAAACGTTGGTGCAGTTCCTGTTGATGAATATATCAGTTTTGCTACATCTACTGAATTTGGATTTGCTTCTGGTGATTTTACAATTGAATGTTGGATCAACCCTCTCTTAGTTTCTGCTGGCGAGAGAGCAATCTTTGATTTCAGAACTCAAGAAACTGAACTTTCACCTAGAATATATCTTGATGGTGCAAACCTTAAGTATTATAATAATGGTAGTGCTGCAATTAGCGGATCTACAAATCTCTCTGCTGGAACTTGGTATCACGTTGCCCTCTCCAGAAGCGGTACTAGCACTAAGTTGTTCCTGAATGGTACACAAGAAGGATCCACTTATACAGATGCTAGTAACTATGGATCTACCAAACCAGTCAGAATTGGTGCTGACTTTGATGCATCAAATGACTTTGCTGGTTATGTTGACGAGGTTAGAATTTCTAATAATGCTCGTTATACAGCAAACTTCACACCACTTAACGGAGTATTCCAAGGTGATGCTAATGCAAAACTTCTGGTCCACTTTGATGGATCTTATGGTCAGACTCATACTGAAGATTGGTCTGGTGTTGAAAACTTCACTAAGGGTGAGGACATCAATAATGAAGCAATTCTTGCAACATCTCGCTTAACTGGTGCTCCTGCTGGATTTACTGGCAATAGTCAGAGATATATCGATGCTGCTGATTTAATCCTTGCAAATAAAGACTTTATTGCTAAAGAAGCAGTAGATATCATGAAGGCAAGATTTGCATCCTTCAGTGTTCCTAAAGGTGATGTAAATTGCGAAGATGATGTTGTAGATATCTTAGAAGCAGTTGTTGAAGACCTTCGTAATGGTAGTAATAACCATGTTTGGGATGCTGCGGCACTCTATGTTAATAGAGCGACAAGTCCAATCTCTCTTTATCATATTGAATCTGAAATTCCCGAATCGATTTATACGTTACAAAAAGCACAAGAAATTGTGCGATTCGTTATTACCAATCTTCTTTGGGATGTCCAAGGAGATCATGGTTTGACACAAAGTACAGATTCTACTATCACTGAATCTGATTATGCTTCTCTGACGCAATTAACACCCACTGATGTAACTTATGATTCTTCGACTGGCATAATGGTCTTGACTTCAAATAGTCATGGTCTTACTGCTAGAACTACTCATACTGCAACAAACGCAACATATACTGCAACCACAGGTGTTCTGCAAGTTACAATTAATAATCATGGATTTGCAAATGGTGACAGAATTCAATTTGCTGATAACTCTCTGACGTTTACTTGCACTTCTGACGGCAATACAGTTTCTCAGTCTTATCCTAGAGCAGATGATCCTGCAAGTCAGGGTTGGATGATTATCTCTAACGTCACTACAAATACATTTGATGTTAACGTTGGTGCATCGCCTACAGTTAACTACACACCAACTGCAGCGACTTATGATCCTGGAACTGGTGCTCTCAAGATGACCATCGGTGATCATGATTTGAGAACTTCTCAGAAGTTTACAGCAACTAATGCGGTCTATACTCCAGCATCGGGTGCTATGACTATCACAGTTCCCAATCATGGAATGTTTGTTGGTGATCGCGTTCTCATCGAACCCAATTCGATGACATTTACATGTGCTACAGATAGTAATGCAACACATCATACCTATCCCAGACAATATGCTGGTGATGCTGGTCCCGATCCTGCGTTTAATAAGTGGTTTGTAATCACAAATATCACAACCAATACCTTTGATATTAATGTCGGTGTTTCTTCTGATACTTCTACTCATACCTTTGTTAGTGCAAAGGCAAATGGTATTGTAAGATCTGGTGAAACGATCAAACTTACCAATGATGCTCTGACATTTACTTGTAGTCAGGATGGTGGTGCTTCTAATCACACATATCCTCGTTCCAGTGATCCTGCAAACAATAACGTTCCTCTGCCCATCTACAATGATGGCGTGGTTGTTAATGCTTCAGTCTCTAATGCAGCATACAATCCTGCAAATGGTGAGATCGTTATCACTGCTATCGGTCATGGATTGACTACTTCTGATGAAGTTAGACTTGAAAATAATTCATTAACATTCTCCTGCTCTAAGGATAATAACTATACAAATCATTCATATCCCCGTCCCACAGATCCTTTTGCTGGTAGATGGTTGAAGATCACTGCTGCAACCAACAACACATTTACAGTTAATGTTGGTCCCTCTAAGGCAGAAGATCAATATACACATACATTCGTGTCTGCTGTACCTAATGGTATTGTTAAGAGGGATAACACAGTTACAGTCTATGTTGGACCTAACAGAGTAACTTATACTCCTACAACTGGAACCAGCTATAACCCCACCACAGGTGATATGGTTCTTCAGATCGGAACTCATAGTTTGAATGTCAACGATAAGATTCGTCTTGGCAAGGAATCTCTTACTTTCACATGCGATCAAGATAGTAACGCAACTAACAAGTTGTATCCTAGATCTATCTTGGATAATAAGACTGCTACCAATGCAACTTATAATTCTTCAACTGGTGAGTTTGTTGTTACTTCTGCAGGTCATGGATTATCAACTGGCGATCAAGTTAAGTTTGTTCATGATTCCTTCACATTTACTTGTACGCAGGATAGCAATAGTGCTCAAAAGACTTATCCTCGTGCAGTTGCAGGGGACGGAAATCCTGATCCCGCATATGAAACTTTCTTGGTTATCTCTGCAGTTACCACAGACACATTTACAGTTAACGTTGGTGCTTCTGCACAAGGAGATCAATATGCTCATACATTTGTATCAGCAACTTCTAACGGCATTAAGGTCAAGAGAGATCGTGCATATGATTCCGAACTGACTATTAGCGCAGTTGGAACTTCCACTGCAAACATTACCAACGCAGTTTATGTGCCTAGCACTGGTGTTATCACCATTACTTCGGCATCTCATGGACTTTCTACTGGTAATAGAGTTCAGATTGCAGACAATTCTCTGACATACACTTGCGCTCAAGATAATAATGCTTCTCAGAAGACTTATCCTAGAACTACTGATCCTATCAGCGGAAAGTGGATTGATGTAACAGTTGTTGACTCCAACACATTTACTATTCAGGTTGGTCCTTCTACCAATACTACAAGTCATACATTTGTACAAGCAACTGCTGGTGCGTTGATCAAACAGACTGGTGCAGTTACACTTAATGTTGGTACTTCTAGCAATACGACAACACATACTTTCGTATCCGCTACATCAGGTGCAGTGGTCACTGCAACTCAGTACACTCATACATTTGTTTCTTCTACAACGAACGCAATCACAACTGGTGGTAATTACACTCATACATTCGTAAGTGCAGCATCTAACGGAGTCATTCGTGCGGGTGATGAAATTTATATTGCTCCCGATTCACTGACATTTACATGTACATTAGATGGTAATCAGAGTCAGGAAACATATCCCGATCCCGATTCTGCAAATCTGAATTCCTTACTTGAAATTACTGCTGCAGATACCAACACATTTACAGTTAATGTTGGAGCATCTCCTGTCAGACAAAGATACACTCATACCTTTGTTTCTGCTGCCAGTAACGCTGTTTCTGTATCAAACTTTGATTCTGGTGATTGTTCTGATGTTTATACGACCATCGGTAACTTGATGGATATCATTATTGATACACTCAGTAATGCAAATCTCCCAGTACCAGTTGATCATCTTGCTAGCGTAACTAAGGTAGACCCTGCGTTTGAATTTGCTGGTGCAACAGTTGATGCATTTAGCGATGTTGATCTTTCAATTGATTACGTTGATGCTGCAAATAATATCTTCTATACAAATCAAATTGATGCAGATACTCAGTATAGATTCCGTGATGCTGCTAACTTAATTAGATTGAATGCTGGTGCTATTGTAGATAAGGCATCGTTCGACTTACTGCAAAGATATCCTGATCTTGCAGAAGATATGCCAAGAAACCAAAATGGATCTAGCACTGCTGGAACATTGAGATGTCAAACTGACCTTAGTTTGCTTCTTAATGAACTTGTTAAGGACGTTGAAGATGGTGGTAATTTCCATACAGCAAATGTAGCAAGACAATATCTTGGTGCTAATGATGAATTGATTCATATTCGCCTGCAAGTATGGCAATCGGAATATGCTCATGAGAGACTTGGTTTCTACATGAAGCAGGCAATTACTGGTGATCTTGATAGCACTAATACTGATAAAATTATTACTGGTGATTGGGGTATTACTCAAGATGGTGGTGGATGTGCAAATGTCAAGACTGCAATCGATACATTAATTTCTACTTTAAATGAGATTATCGCACCTAAAGGTGCTGATTATCAAATCGGTGCAGATAGACTTTACTTCAATAGGCAATACATTGCTGAAGAAGCAACGGGTCTCACAACAGCAGAGTTTACTTATACTCTGAACAATGTTACTTACAATGCATTCCAATATCCTGGATCTAGTGGCGAAGTTACCTGTCAGAGAGATCTTAAACTGATTCTTATTAGTATCATTTCTGACCTGCAAACTGGTGGAACTAACAGCACAATTCGTGCTGCCGAACTTTATCTTGATGGTAATCAAAGAATTACTAGTGTTGAAGGCGAATTGTTGGCAACAGTTTATGCAATCGAGCAACTTAAGCAACTTGGCGAAAAAGCATTGAATAATCTTCTGTATAACAACGGAGATTCTGTAACTGGTAATCAATATGCTGCTCAATATGCAGGTGTTGGAAATAACGCTGGTGGCACTCCTAAGACTGGAACTGCATATCGCGATAGCGAATCTCCATCCGATATCAATGCAGTAATCTATCGTCTTCGTACTCTGGTTGATATTGTCATTGGAATCCTTGCTCCTGGTGGCACACCCGCAAGATCTGCTGGTAAGCAAATTCTGTTCAATGAGCATTACTATAGAGCAGAACTTAATTCTGAAATTAATGTTCAGTTTGGTGCTGGATCTTGGGTTTATAACGACTTTGTTGATGAACTCACCACCAATATTGTTCATGACATAATGACAACCGACTTCTATAAGAAAGAAGACGCACGCAACATTACATTAACCAGTGTGACTGGTGACTTCTCCGTTGGAGAGACCGTTGTTTCTAGTGGTGGTGGATATGCTCTCGTTAATGAGTGGTTGGAAGATGATTCTATTTTGATTATCGGACCATACTTTACAAGTACAACTTGGTCTGCTGCAGAAACTCTGACTGGTCAAACTTCTGGTGCTACAGCAACTATTGCTACCAGTGGTGTTGGAAGTGCATATGATTGGTATACAGAACCTGGTAATGTCAGAACTAAAACTACCGCAGCTGGTATTACTGGTCTGATTGAAGGTCAAATTGCTGGTACAAACCTCTGGACAAATCCAGAAGATTTCAGCACTAACTGGTCTAGTAGCAATACGACTTATGCTGCGAATGCGATTCTTGCTCCTGATGGCACTCAAACTGCTGATCATGTTAAAGATAACACCACCGCTGGTCAACACTTTAAATTTAGAAATTACAATCTAACAGCATTTGAAACATTTGATAGTTCTGGTGTTAAATTTGACTCTGGGTCTGAAACGTTTGACACAGGTTCCTTTACCGATGATCAAACATTTACTCTGTCCTTCTTTGCAAAAGCAGGAACTCGTTCCAATCTCAGATATGAAGTTGGACTTGATGCTGGTACAGGAAATAATTCTCAGAGAGTATTCTTTAATGTAGATCTTGATAATGGTGCTAAGGGATCTGTAAATATCCTTGATGGCGGTGGAAATGCTGGTGATATTATTGTAAATGCTAATAATATTGAAACATTAGGTTCTATTTCAATTATCACTACAAGTGCTATGACTGGCACTTACACAAGTGTTGCAAATACATCTAATGTTTCTAATGGTGGTGCTGGTGCAACATTCAATGTCACTATTGATCACGCTAATCAACCCAATCAGGCAACTATCACAGTTACAAACACTGGTTCAAATTATGCACCTGGTGACAACTTTACAGTAACTGGTAGTGTTCTTGGTGGAGCAGATGGAACTAACAATCTCACGTTCCAAGTTGCAACAGTTACTCCAATGGATACTGGTGTAATTCCTTATGGTGATGGTTGGTATAGAATCTTTACTACTGCTCGCTTTGGTTTTGGATTCAGTACGTTACAGCAACGTATTTACGTTCTCAACAACCAGGCAACTGATTACACAGGAACTGGAAATGATGGTTTCTACCTTTGGGGTGCAAAACTGAATAAGGGTGCTCTAGATCCTTATCAGGCAGTATCTGGTGAAACATTCTTCTCTAATACTGAATTTAATATTAAGTCTAGAATCTTAATTAGATTGACTGAATGGATGAGCAAGTCTCTTGACAATACTCTGACAAGTCCTACCAGTGGTGGTAACTATGCATATTATGATAATACAATCAATACTGATTATGCTAAGGTATCAATCACTAGAATGATTCGTTATCTGAATGGACTTATCCAGAGTCAACTGGGTAGCACTGCATTCAATAATACAATTCCTTTCTATAGTGGTATTTCTGTACCTGCTAAGACATATGGTGTTAGAGATATTGCTGTTGGTGTTGGCGGCGGTGTTGATGCTACTGAATATGTCTATGGATTACAGAGTGACGCATATGCAGAAATTAAGAATAAGGTAGAAAATTCTGCAACTATTGCGAGAATCTATAAGAGATTCCGTATCGATGGTGCAATCACTGATGGTCCTTTCGTAATGAATGAAGTTGTTACCAAGCAGGGCGATAGTTCTGTTACGGGTCAAGTTTATGGATTCCATGAAGATGCTACTTATAAGTATCTTGATGTTGCTGTAACTGGTGGTACTTGGGCAATTACTGACGTATTAGTTGGTGCTACGAATACTACAACAGCACAAATCAGTCTCATCGAAGATCGTATGCACGTCATTGATCTTAAAGGTGGATTTACTACTGATATCCCATTCAAGGGTTATACTAGTGGAAGCAATGCAACTCCTGACGTGTTCTACAAGAACACTGCTGCGGTTAATGATAATACTGGTGGTACACTTTCTGTTGATACTGATACTCTTACAGGTGAGTTTGAGAAGACTGCTGTTGTTTATCCAGACACGTCCAGACAATACATCGATGTTTCTAAATATGAAGGTCTTGATGTTAATGTTGGTGACAGAATTGCATCTTCTGGTCAGATTCGTCTCGGTATCTCCGTCATCACTGCACAGAATGTCACATATAACAACTTTACGCCTGGTAACAGACTCTATAAAGTTGTTGGTGGTGGACAAGTTACCAATGTTTATGGAATTATTACGGGTGTAGATCTTGCAAATAATTATATTTACTTCACGCCTGTACAAGGAACGTTTAGTAATGGTGAACAGGTTGGTGATTATGGTCCTTCTGGTAGTCTTCCATTCCCAGTTGGTTATGCAACTATCAACACTAACGTAACTACCGCAGGTGCTGCATCGGCATTGATTCAAAACTTTGAAACAGTTGGCACACTTACACGATACTATCTCAGTAATATTGTTGGTGCCTTTACTGCAAATGACGCAGTAATTGGTCCTAATGGATTCAAGGCAGCAATTATCAACTTGGTTGATTTGAAAGGTAGAGTTAAGAGATCATTTAAAGGATTTGATGGTACTACAACTACCTTCAAACTCTCCATCAATAATGGCACACAATATCTGCCTGATCCCGCAGGTCACATGCTCATTTTTGTTAATGGTGTTCTCCAACCTCCTGGTGCAACTAACGCATACACAGCGTTCTCTGATCAAATTCAATTCACTGAAGCACCTGATGCTGGAGCGTCCTTCGTTGGATTCTATATTGGTAAACTGAGACAATTGGATGATATTTCGTTTGAGTTTGATTCCTTACGTCAATCCTTCAACTTGAAGCGTAATGACGTATTCTACTCATTAACCCTGACGGATGGTGTACAATCTTCAAACATCCTTCCTGAGAATAATATTATTGTTTCGCTCAATGGTGTTATTCAGAAACCAAAAGAGTCCTTTGAAATCGTTGGTTCTAGAATCATCTTCTCCGAAATTCCTCGCGTAGGTTCCACATTCGTTGCGTTCTCTTACGTTGGTTCTGAGGCAGACGTTGATGCTGCTGAAGTTGTTCCTCCAATTGAACCTGGAGATCTGTTAGATATTCAGGGTGAGGTTGAAGATAGGGAAGTTGCTATCATTGAATCTTCTAACTCTCTGATTACATTTGATTATCTTGGATCTGTGTTTGGACGCGGATCTGAAGCAACTGCTAACGTCACAACAGGATCGATCGAATCCGTCAAGGTTACATTTGGTGGATCTGGTTATACTTCTAGACCAGCAGTTAATGCTAGTGCTATCCAAGGATCTGGTGCTAACATTCGTGCCCTGGTAGGTGTTGCATCTATCGAAGTTTCAAATCAAGGTACTGGATATCAAAATCCAGAGATTGTTGTTGAGACATCTGTCCCAGATGACTGGACTGCACCTGATCTTTCCCAATATGGTGAAGAACTAATTGATCCAGAGATCCTATAAATAACTAAAAATCACTGCGAGTAATGTCTAAGCAAATTATTGGTATTGGCGCTTCCGCTAATGATAACACGGGGGATACCCTCCGTGCGGGCGGTGATAAGATTAATGATAACTTTAATGAAGTATATGGTGCGATTGGAAATGGAACCGACGTTCAACTGAGCGTTTCTGGTCCAACTCTCAATCAAGTATTGAAATATACGTCAAATAACAGGTTTGAACCTGGTAATCTTGACACTCTTACCGCCGCTCTAAATGTCAACGGAAACGAGATTATCTCGGCGTCGAATGGCAATATTATTTTAAATCCCAATGGAACTGGAGATGTAAACATTTCTCATGGAAGTGTTACCAGTGTCTTTGATGGTGCTACTGGTGTTATTGATTTTCCTACGAAAATTCAATACAAAAACCAATATGCAACATTAAGTTCTGCTCCTGCCATTGCTAATTACAAGGGTTATTTCTTCACTGTTGATGGTGACGATAGTCCTTATGTAAATATTAATATCACTGCTGGCGGTGTTGGAGACACTAGAGCAAAGATATTGACTCAATATTCTAGTGTTGATGCTTTGTTGGATGTAGATACAACAACCACTGCTCCTACAAATAACCAGGTTCTGAAGTGGAATGCTTCTAGCAGCAAATGGTTGCCTGGAGATGATGCTGCTGGTATTGCAAGCATTAACTTGTTTGCTACTGTAACCGCAGATACTGGTAGTACAACAGCAAATACTCAGACTGATACTCTGACGATTGCTGGTGGTGCTGACATCGTTACTAGTGTTGTTGGTGATACAGTTACTGTTGCATTTAATGGAACTATTCCAACTACATTTGCAGCAATGACTGACACTGACATGTCAAGTGGTGCTCAGTTTGGTACTCCTACTCAAGGAGATTCATTATTCTGGAATGGTAGCGATTGGATTGTTACTCGTAGTCCTATTACTTGGTGGGAAATTAATGCAAACGGATCTTCCGATTTCACTTTCCAAGGACCAGGATTCCCTTCAACCGCTAATGATCCTACCTTATATGTGAATAGAGGATTTACTTACGCTTTTGATAACAGCGTACAAGGTGGTGCTCATCCATTCAGAATTCAAAGCACTCAAGGTTTAGCAGGTAATCCATACACTGCTGGTCAAAGTGGTAGTGGTAGTAACGTTCTCTATTGGACTGTTCCAATGGACGCTCCTAGCACATTGTATTATCAATGTACAATCCATGCTGCAATGCAGGGAACTATTAACGTTATTAGTTGAGGATAAATGGCAAGACTAGTTCCTGGATCTGGTGCCGTAATTGAACCGATTTTTGATGATATATTTGGTGTTCGAGCGGTAAGAGTAGTAAATGGTGGTAGCGGATATGATCCTGCTGATCCACCTAGACTTACTATTGATGGATGCGGCACTCCTGATCAGGAGGCGATATTATATCCAATCATTGCAGAAGGTTCTGGTAAAATTGTTCACGTTCGTGTTCTCAGAAGAGGAAGAGGATACGATCCACTTCGTGTTGAAATTGTTCCTCAACAAGAAACTCCAAATGTTGTAAGATCTTTTGATATTAATAGGATCTGGCAACGTCACCCCAACTCATTAACTAGGGGAACTTTTACAGATGATAGACTGAGAATTGAGTCTGATAATCATCCAAAACCTACATGGACTCAAGCGGAAGCAGCACCTGGTGGTGGTCCATTAGTAGATAGATCTTTTGATCAGACCTTTGTATACAGAGGTGGTAAAGATGTACCTAATTTTGGTACGAGACTTGCACAAGAAGATAAAGTAACTGGCATTCTTTCCAATGGCGGTCTTTTACATACTCCAGACTGGGCATCTGATGGTGGAGCACCAGGTACTTTCTCTATTGATACTGTAAAGTACGATTATGTAAAAAATGCAGACGTATATGATGCTATTACCGAAAGTAATATTAGATATTATTCATCATCCAAAACAATTGATGAATTTGCCTTAGAAAATGGTGTTTTTCAATGGGGTAAATTAGAACAATTTACATGGAATGTAAAAACTGAACTTGATAATTTATTATTATTCATTGATCCCGCATCTCTTGATCAAACACTGGGAACCATTGAAGTTGGTAGAATTATTACACAAATTGGTGGAAATGCCCGAGGAGAAATTGCTAAGGTTATTACCGATAATAATGGTCTTCCTACAAGAATTTATATAAGAGAAGTTCAATCTACTTTTGCATCTGGAGATAAAATTCTTGGTTCTAATGGATTTAGTTTCACAATTCAAAGTGCTCCTATTACATTCCCCACAGGTATTTTTTACATTGACTTTGGATCAGAAGCGTCTGAGTTTGGTCCTTTTGTGCCAGGGACTTATTACATGGCACCAAAAAATATTCTGGTCAAAAAGAATTACTTAATTGTTTGGAATCAATCGGATAGTAGTAATCAAAACCATCCGATGCGTTTCAGTACAACTCCAGATGGTCCTTTAAATCAATCTTCACCTGGTACGATTTTATACACCAGTAGTGGATCGTCTTCAGCACCCGCTGCGGATTATGAAAATGAGTATCAGGCTTTATTCTTAATGAATGAAGATGAGACTAATAGGATCTATTATCATTGTGCCAATCATAATTATATGTCTGGTTACACTGGTGATGAAGGATATATGATTCTTGATACATCGACGGACGATGACGACGATGTAAATATGAACACATACTACATCGAAGATTTTTATCAACCTGGTGATACATCAACCATTGATCGCAGTAGACATGTAGATGGACACTCAAAAGTTATTGGTATGTCCTTTGATGGATATCCCATTTATGGTCCATGGGGATATAATTCTAGTGGTGCTGTAGCAAGAGAAGTTTCTTCATACAGACTAAGAACTGGTAATGAGGTTGCTGGTAATCGCGAAGAAATTGTCACCCCATCAACGGTTACTTATGCAATCACTGTTGCAAATGGTCAGTTTTTAGTAGATGGTTCTGTAGTTCCATTTTTGAATCTAAAAAGAGGTAAAACCTACGTTTTTAACCAAGATGATTCTTCAAATGATGCAAATCATTTGTTTATTTCTACAACTGAAGACGGGTGGCATGTAGGTGCTCCTCCTGTTATTGGAGATACAACTTATCTTTATTCGCAACCTCATTTTGCAACTTATTATATTGATGGATCTCAAGTAACGTATACTCAGTATCTCAGTCAATTTACTACTGCATCTCAACGGGAGATGAGATTTTTTGTACCTGTAGATGCTCCAAACAATCTATATGCATTTGCATATTCTACTTCTGGATTAGGATTCAGACTTACTCAAGATGGATATGTTCTTGGCGATTTTGTTGAGGATTATGTATATGATTCATCTGTTGGTACTTTAGATGAATTTAATGGCAAATTTGCCGTTACTCCTGAGTATCCCAACGGAACATATGCTTACTTCATGACCGAAGATAGCAGTGGTAATCCAGCATATCCTTATGCTATTGGTCCAAAATATTATGGTGTTCCTTTATTTGAAGGTGATACAGTTCCTCAAAAACCAGATATTTTCCCAACTAGAGCAGAGGGAGAGGTTGCACTAAATCCTGATGGAACCATTGCATACGTTAATGTCACTCAACAGGGTGATAATTATTTTGGTCCTACCACTGCTAGAATTTTAGGTGGTGAAGGAAGTGGAGCACTTGTTAATCCAGTTGTTCAAACAGTTACTGGTCTAACACTTTTAAATCCAGGACAAGGTTATACAGTTGCACCTAACCTACAATTCAGTGGTGGCGGTGGTCAAGATGCTGAAGGTGCTGCAGAAGTAAGTCCTACTGGTAAAGTTACTAGTATCAGTATTAACGATCCTGGTGAGTTCTACCAAGAACCTCCTTACATTTTAATTACTGGTGGCGGTGGATCTGGTGCAAGAGCAACAGCGGAAGTAAATCAAGGACAGATTTCTGCAATCAATATTACTGATCAGGGTGCTGGTTATACATCTAATCCTCAAGTTATTTTTACAAAACTTGTAAATTTAAAAAGAAAGACTCAAGCAAGACAATCTTTGAACTCGGATATTCGTTATCTGACAGGTCTTGTTAAGAACGTTACTGCTTCTGATACTAATATCTACGTTGATGATACTAGTGCTTTTCCTGGTTCTGGTTCATTTATTATCAATAAAGAGACAGTTTCTTATACCGCAAAAACATCTGGTAAATTTACTGGACTTACAAGAGGAACTAACTTTAATTATGATCAGAGAGTCATTGTTGACAATAGTCAACTTGATGATGATGGAAATTCCACTTACAAATTTAATGTAGGTGATGTTGTAATCCGAAAAGTTGAAAGTGCTTCTAATAAATTAGCACGAGTATACGACTGGAATCCTGCAACTAGAGAACTTCTTGTTACATTTGAAGTTGATGAACTTGCATTTATTGATGCAGGTATTCCCTCTACCGAGGATGCTATTGTTCAGTTTGATGGTGGTGTTTATAGTTCTAGTGCATCCTCACAACTTCCACATGTAGTGCTCACTTCTCAAGGCAATTCGATTACATTACTAACCGAACCTATTACAACTCTGGCAAATAGTGCCTTTGAAGATGATGATGAATTAGATGGTGTTGGTGATGGTATTGCTGATTTGGTTAATACTGGAACTCAATATGAGGGTCAAATTAGTTTGGATGGTGGTATTATTCTTGGTGAACCTGGCGAAACTGGTAGAGACTCTAAATTTGGTATTGAAGAAACTGTTGGTGGTCAAAACACTACATTATTCCAAAATGGAGACCAAATCAAAGATGCTTCTATTCCATTCAAATTCTCCACAATCACAACTGCTGGAGGTTTGAGTGAAGGTGTTGAGCATATTGGTTTAATAACTCTTCAGTTGGATGCTAATAATGCTAATGGTGGAAACTTTAGTGTTAATGAAGTTATTACTGGTCAAGTTTCGGGAGTACAGGCAACAGTAGTTTCTTGGGATCCAACTACATCAAAACTAACTATCAAAGATACAGTACCCTTCAACACTGGTGATTCCAACAAAGGTGAGAATGGATTCTTGTATGAATTCTCACACAATTCTACAGTTGTTGATATCATTATTCAAAATCCTGGAACAAACTACACATTGGCACCTAATGTTGCAATTGAAAACATTGGTGATATTGAGGCAACTGGAACAGCAGTTCTTACTGGCGCTGGTGACCAAGTTGCTTCAGTAACTATAACTAACGGCGGATATGGCATAACACAATCTGTTGATAGTGGATATAACTTACATCCTACAATAACATTCTCTGCAGCTCCTGGCGACACTACAGGTAGCGGTGCCGCAGCGTATGCTATTTTGGGTGGTGAGGATATTTTGGGAACGGGCGGATCTAGATATAGAATCAAAGGAATCGATTATCAAACAATCATTCGTTCGTAACCTTCATAAATAAACAAGAGGACAATAATCCCATAGGAAATGGCAGCTCTATTAACTGATCAATTTAGAATTTTTTCTGCGAAGAAATTCATCAAAGCACTTGAGGGTCCTGATGCTACTCAGAGCGATACCGCTGCTGGTGCGTCTAGAGATCGTTTATATTTGTTTATCGGCAGACCTCAGACGTGGGATAATGAAAATGCTCCCCCTCAAGCGGTTGACTCTTTTTCGGAATTTGCAGATTCTTACGATGATATGATCTCTCTTAAGAGAGTTCTTGCAGCAGATACCGTACAAGTTGTTCGTCGTATTGACTGGGTTTCTCCAGAACAGACCACTGGTGGTCTGGGTTTTACTTACGATATGTATCGTCACGATTATTCTCCAAGTAAAACTGCTGCCTCTGGTGCTACCAAACTTTATGATTCTGATTTTTACGTTGTAAACTCTCAGTATCAAGTATATAAGTGTATCTACAACGGAACATCACCCTCTGATCCCAATGGTAAACCTTCTACAGTTGAGCCTACTGGCACTTCCACTAGCATCATTACAACTGGTGACTCTTATCGTTGGAAGTATATGTATACCATCCCCGTTGCTTCCGTCCTTAAGTTCTTCAGTAATGAATACATGCCAGTCTTTACCAACGATGCGGTAAGGACTAACGCTGTTACTGGTGAAATTGACACAGTTGTCATTAACTCAGCAGGAACAGGTTATAACAACGGAACTTATGACAACGTTGCCATTAATGGTGATGGAACTGGCGGTCGTGTTTCCATTGTTGTTGATGGTGGTAAACTTCTGTCTGCTACTGTTACATCTGGTGGTACTGGTTATACCTTCGGTAAAATCAGTGTTGACTCAATTACAGGTATTGGTACAGGAACAGGTGGACAAGTTGATGTTATTATTCCTCCTCCTGGTGGTCATGGAAGCGACTCTGTTGTCGAACTTGGTGCTTTCCGAGTCATGATCAACGCAAAACTTTCATATAATGAAGGTGCTGGTGACTTCCCTATCGACAACGATTATCGTCGTATCGGTTTGATCACTAATCCCTTAAAATTTGGTACTGAAGAATTAATCTCTGACCTTACAGTTTCTGCTGCAAAGGCAGCGATTTTTGCTCCTACCTTCCAAGGTAACTACGTTCCTGACGAAATTATCACTCAAACTAGAGTTGTTGGCGGTCAATCTGTTACTGCTCGTGGTCGAGTAGTTTCTTGGAACGCTACAACGAAAGTTCTGAAGTATTATCAGAACTCTGTCGATGGTATCTTCCCTGAAGTTACTGGTACACAGAATGAGTTTGATGGTTCTAACGTTATTAGTGGTGCCACTTCTGGTGCTGCTGGACAACCTGATGTTGCTTTTCCACAGGTTCCCAATGCATCCTCTAGAACCATTAATGGTACTGAGTATGATCTCGGCATGAAATTTAATACTGGATATGCAAAACCCGAGATTAAATCAAACAGCGGTGACGTTGTTTATATAGATAATAGAAGAGCAATTAGTCGTGCAAACGACCAAGTAGAAGATATTAAAATCGTAATCGAGTTCTAATGGCACAAAACACAAATTTAAACGTCACACCTTATTACGACGATTTCGATAAAGCGAAGAACTTTTATCGAGTGCTGTTCCGTCCTGGTTTCCCAATTCAGGCACGGGAACTTACTACCATGCAATCTGTATTGCAAAATCAGATTGAGAGTGTAGGTTCTCACCTGTTCAAGGATGGTTCAATGGTCATCCCTGGACAAGTTGGTTACGATCTGAATGTTGATGCAATTATGCTTCAGGAATCTTTCCTGGGAGCACAGGTTGAAACATATCGTACTCAATTAGATGGTAAGATTATTCAAGGTCTGACCACAGGTGTTAAGGCAAAGGTTCTTTATAGTATCTCCGATACAAATTCTACTAAAGGATATATTACTCTTTATGTAAAATATCTTTCCTCTGGTACAGATACTACTGCCGATACTGAAGAAGCAGCATCTATTAAGACATTTGCTAATAACGAGCAGTTAATTACTGATAGTGAAATTACTTTTGGATCTACTCTGATTGAAGTTGGATCTCCTTTTGCACAATTGCTTCCTACTGATGCACTTCAGCAAGGATCTGTTGCATATGTTCAGGAAGGTGTATACTTCATTCGTGGATTCTTTGTAGACGTACCATATCAATATATTCTCCTTGATCAATATGGAAGTGACCCCAAATACAGAATTGGTCTCGAAATCCTTGAGTCGATTGTCACCCCAGAAGATGACTTATCACTCAATGATAACGCTGCAGGCACATCTAATTATGCTGCTCCTGGTTCTCACCGATTCAGAATCACCACAAACTTAGTTAAAAAGGCACTCGATGATGATGCCGATAAAGATTTTATTGAACTTCTTCGCATTAATGGCGAAAAAGTAGAACAACTAGTTGATCGTAGCGCGTATGATGAACTAGAAAGAACCATGGCACTTCGTACATACGAAGAGTCTGGTGATTACACCGTACAAGATTTTGATATTGCACTGAAAGAACATCTTGATGATGGTTTCAACGATGGTGTCTATGCTGCAAATGAAGTTAGTGATGATGGTAATGTTGCTAGTGATGACAGATATTGTGTAGAATTTGGTCCTGGTACAGCATATGTTAAGGGTTATAGAGTATCTACTCTGTCTGCAACCTTTGTTGATGTAATGAAACCAAGGACAACTCTGTCCAAAGAGAATGCAATTATTACATTCAGTCTTGGTAATTACACTGAAGTTAAGAATGTTTATGGATTCCCAAATATAACTGGTGATTCTGTATCAAATTCATATCAAGTTATTGATTTGCATGATACGTTTACATCATCTCCTGGTTCTTCATCAGGTGCTAAGATTGGTGTATCTCGTGTTGCTAGTTTAGAACATAGGGAGGATCCTGATAATACATTTGGCAATACTGACGATAAGTATCGGGTTCATCTGTTTGATATTCAGATGTTTACTCGAATTCAGTTAAACACTGCACAAAGTATTACTGAAGGTTCTTTAGTTGTTGGTTCTACCAGTGGTGCCAGAGGATATATTGTTGATACTATTAGTAGTGCAACGCACCTTAATCTTCATCAGGTTGAGGGTACTTTCCTCAAGAGTGAGATGGTTACTGTTGATGGACGTGATAAAGATACTATTGCACAAGTATATGAATATCAATATAGTGATGTAAGACAATTTGTTGCTAGAGATGAAAGCAACTCTGCGGTAGAATTTACTGCTGATTTAGAACTGGCAGACTTTAAAGAGATTGTTGGTAGTAGTTTCACATATGATGCAACTGGTGGTTCTGAAAATATTGTTGGTCTCAACTCTAATTTTGCATCAGATCTTCGTGCTGGAGATAGAATTTACTTCAGTGCTACAAAATATGTTGATGTTGACCTGGTAAATAATGCTGCTCTGAGTTCTGGTAACCCTTCAACCATCTTTAACTTTAGTAATCAGACAGTTAACGTAACTCCTGGTGCTGGTGGTGCTGCACCTTCTGCTGGTGACTACACATCTTTAGTTAGATATAGAGCAAGATTGGAAAATCAGGAGGATGCAAATCTCCTGACTAAGATGCCTAAACCTTATATTGCATCTATTAAGGATGAATCTGCTGTTATTAGAAGAACATTTGATGCTCAAACTGTAACTACAGGAACTCTATCAGTCACACTTCCTGAGAATGAACAATTTAACTTTAATAATGATGAAATTAGTGATAGAAATCTAACCATTACAGTTACTGGTGTTGGAAGCAGTCCTGCTGTTGCTGATGGTGGAAAGGTTGAGATTAAAACTGGTTCTTCAAACTCTGCAGCTGTAGGTTATTGCACAGTTTCTTCAGATCAACAGACTCTTACTATTGCAAACCTTACAGATATTACTGAAGTTCAACTGACAGCATCTATTTCTAAAAACGTTGCTGTTAAGAAAACGAAATCTCTTCAGAAGATGTTTATCTTCAAGGTTAATAAAACCATTCAAGATAATGAGAAGCAGTTGTATGGTTTAACCAATTCTCATATCTATGGTAATAGAATTGAAGATAGAGATATTTCTTTAGGTCTGGTTGATGCACAGACAGTACATGCTGTTTATGAATCTCTTGATGATAATGATCCTGTTCTTCCTTCGATTACTTTAGTTGAATCGGTCTTCTTTGATACTGGAACTATTGTTACAGGTGTTACATCTGGTGCAACAGGTAGAGTTATTGACTTTAACTCCAGCACTCTGAAACTCAGTATTGTAGTTTTAGATGGAACATTCCAAGGTGGTGAAAATGTAACTGGTTTTGATAGCACTGGTACTGGTATTACTGGAATCATTAATGATGCTGCTGGTTCTGTTATTGAAGGTTCTAAAAATATCAGTGATCGTTATGAACTTGACAGAGGTCAAACCGATTACATGTATGCCACATCTAAAATTGTAAGAAGAAAAGGTGTTGCTGTTCCCATTAGAAAAGTGATGGTAGTTTTAGACTACTTCACTCATGCTTCCACTGGTGATTATTTTGCTGGTCAATCTTATACTGGTGTTTCTTATAAGGACATTCCATTCCACAATGGTCAATTCTTACCAGATTACTTGGACTTCCGTCCTGGTATTGCCAATTTGTATAGTGGTGCTGGTACTGTTATTACACCAGCGTATCTGGCATGTTCTACATTTGACTTTAAATCTAGACAATTTGCTGCAGTTTCTGGTAAGAACCCCACCATCTTTGATATTCTGAAAGTTAATGCAAATTTCAGATGTGATTTCTCTTGGTATATTGGTAGAATTGATAAAGTATATCTGGACCAAGATGGTGAATTTGAGATTGTTACTGGTAAAGCTGCAGAAGAACCTGAGGAACCAGATGATCTTGAAACTGGCATGTTGTTGGCAACGCTAACTTATGCTCCATATGGATTTGATCCTGATGAAGATGTGCAGATTGAAAGATCTGACAATAAGCGTTTCACCATGCGTGACATTGGTGGACTTGAAAAACGTATTGATCAGATTGAGTATTACACATCTCTCAATATGTTAGAGTCTGACACTATCTCCTCTGAGATTTTAGATGGTGATGGTAATAATAGATTGAAAAATGGTTTTATTGTTGATGACTTTACCGATCATGGTAAGTCTGATACTGAAAACGAAGACTTTAATGCTTCTTTAGATTTCGAGGAAGGTATTTGTCGTGCGTCACACTATACTAATAATGTTCCTCTGGAAATTAATGATACTCTGACTACGAATATTGATTATCTTGTTCCTGTTGCTGATGATGCTGATGATGCTGATCAGGATGAAAAACCTTTGGCACTTCTGCCATATACAGAAGATCTTCTGATTCAGCAACCCTATGCATCTAGAGTTGAAAACGTCAATCCATTCAACGTCTTTGCATTTATTGGTAATATTGTTTTGCTTCCTGCAGCAGATGACTGGGTAGATACCAAGCGTTTACCAACTAGAGTTACTAGAATTGAAGGTAACTTCCAAGCAACCAGAAGAAGACTGAGAGTTAATAGACGAGGATTTGCACCTATTCAATGGCGTTCTTGGAGAACTACATGGAGAGGTCGAAGAGTAGTTTCTAGAAGAACTATTCGTGCTCATCGTCGTTCTAATTGGGGTAGAGGTCGTGCTGTTGATCGGGTAACGAGAATCAGGACAACTCGTCGTCAACAAAGAACTGGTATTAGAACCAGAGTTGTTCCAAGGATTGATCGTCGGAGTCTTGGTGATAGCGTGGTGTCACAGACATCAATTAATTGGATGAGATCTAGAAACATTAGAATTACTGCTTCTAGAATGAAACCAAATACTAAGTTCTATATTTTCTTTGACAAAAAGAAAATTACCAACTATGTAACTCCCAAGATTATCGAAGTTATTAAGAATCCTTCTACAGATTCTAGAACTAATGATATTCCATTCCAACCTGGTGAAACAATTCGAGGTGCTAAAAGTAAGTGTCGTTTCCAGTGTTTGAGACCTCATAACTGGTATAAGTCTCACTATAATGGCATTGCATATAGTCCTTATGATGATACTGAACTGGGAGCATCTTATTCTGCAAATACACCTATTGTTAACCATAACGTTGCGGCTCTTGCAAAACGCAATAAGAGGAACGCTAGATATCGTGGTAATATGCAGGTCGGAGAAGTTCTGATCGGTATGACTTCTGGCGCACGAGCAGTTGTGCAACGTCGTAGACATATGACTGACCGAAATGGTTGGTACAGAGGCAACTTCTTTATTCCACCTCCAATTAAGAATGTCAATCCACGTTGGAGAACTGGTACTAGAACTCTGAGAATGACTTCTCAGTCTGATGATACTAGGATCCCAGGAGCAGTTGCATCTGCTGGTGAAGTTGAATTTACCTCATCTGGAACTCTGCGTAGGATTCGTAGAAACGTCGTCGCAATCAGAAACGCTGATGTCGTTAGAGATACAGTTACTCAACGTAGAACAGTTCGTTCCACAAGAACTGAAAGAAGACAGGTTGGTTGGTGGGACCCTCTCGCACAATCCTTCTTGATTGATCTTAAGGGTGGTTGTTTTGTTACTAGTGTTGATATTTTCTTCTTCAAGAAAGATAATAGTATTCCTATCAACATGCAGATCAGAACTATGGAGAATGGTTATCCAACTACAACTATTCTTCCTTTTGCTGACGTAACAGTTAATCCTAATGATGTAAATCTTTCTGATACTGGTGCTGTTGCAACTAGATTTACATTCCCTGCTCCTGTTTATATTCCTCAGTCTCAAGAACATTGCTTCTGTTTGTTCGCAGACTCGAATGAATATCAAGTATGGATCTCTAGAATGGGTGAGCAAACTATTGAAGGTGATAGAACAATCTCTGAACAACCTTATGCTGGTGTTCTGTTTAAATCGCAGAACGCATCTACCTGGACTGCTGACCAATATGAAGATCTTAAGTTCAATCTTTATAGAGCAAAGTTTGATCCATCGGTTACTGGTACATTGATCTTGAATAATAGTGATCTTGATATTGGTAATGATGGTATCGTTGATCTTGAACAGGATGCTATTGAGACTTTATCTCCTAAGTTGGATCTGACGATGAATTCCAATTCATTGCCATTTACTTTAGGTGCTAGAATCTATCAAAAGACTTCTAATGCTGAAGCAACTATTGATAAGATTACAACAGGTACAAATCTGGTTCTGAAGGTTAAAGATATTACTGGTGTGTTTGATACAACTAATACTATTGTATCTTCTGCAACTACTGCAACAATTACTCTTTCTGGCGCTCCCTCTGGTGGTACTGGTGGATTTACTATTCCCGCAGGATCTAGTCCTGGAGAAACAATTACTGGTGCGTCTAGTGATGGATCTCCTACAGCAGAAGTTGTTACTTGGAATAGTTCAAATAATACTCTAACAGTACGTTATGTGTCGGGAACATTTAGTGATGGTACTACCATTACTGGTGGAACTTCTGGTACAACTGGAACTCTTGCATCCTCCACTTCATTTGTTCCCGCTGGTGACAGAGTTGAGTCTAGTGCAATTCAAAATGCAACTGTTTCTGTAACTCCTACTATTGCAGCATCTCAGAAGAGAATTCGTGTATATCATAGTAACCATTGTATGCATGATGTTGATAACAATGTCGTCATCGATGGTGTAATCTCTGAAGTCAGTAATACATATCTGACTGCATCGATCTCTGCATCTGATACTTCTCTGGTTGTAAACGATGGATTAGCGTTCCACAAAATTATTAATGGTCTTGCAATTAGTAATACTAATACAGGATTCATCAAAATTGAAGATGAGATCATGTCTTATGAAGCAATCAGTAGCGATGGTAAGACTATTACAGTAACTCAAAGGGGACTGGATGGAACTACTGCTGCCGCTCACGCAAGTGAAGCAGTGGTTGAATGTTATAACCTTGATGGTGTTCCTCTGACAACCATCAATAAAACACATACCTCTGTCTTGAGTCCTACTTTGGATACATATGAACTTCTGACTAATTATGTTGCAAGTAATGGTATCTTGGGTGGTGGTGCAGATATTACAGCATCTCAGAACGTTCAGTTTGAGATTATCACTCCTGCTATCCAGACTATGTTACTGCCTAAGACAAAGATTACGGCAAGAGCAAATACAGTTTCTGGTACATCCATCAATGATGGTGTAACTATGAATCAGAATTCGTTCGTCAACGATGGAACGTTTGTTGATATTGATCTTTCAGAAGATAATTATTTCAACAGACCTCAGATGATCTGTTCTGATGTTAATGAAGATGGTGAACTCGCGGGTGCTAAATCATTCCGATTGGATCTGACTTTGACCACAAAGACTGATAACTTGTCTCCTGTAGTTGATACTGATAGATTCTCAATGTCAACTACAAGTAACCGAATCAATGTTCCAGCATCTAGTGATAGTGCATTATTAGCAGTTGGTGATCAGCATGAAGGATGCTATATCACTAAGGTTGCTACTTTGACTAATCCTTCTGGTGCTATTAAGGTATACTTTACGGGTTATCGTCCTGTTGACACTGATATTAGAGTGCTATATAGAGTATTACCAGTTGGTTCTACAGATCCTATCGAAACGTTCGGATACAATTATTTCCCCGAACCCGATAACAAACCAGGAACCAGTGACATTGAAGAATATGCTGATTATGAATATGAGATTAGTGGTTTGAATTTCACACAATATCAGATCAAAGTAATCTTTACTTCACCTAATCAAGCATACTCTCCAGTCATCAAAGACATTCGTTGTATTGCATTAGCAGTCTAATTATGAGTGAAAAGTGGATAGTCGAAGAAGATCATGATTGGTCCCGAGATTCTCACTCGGGATCAATCGAACTTACTTCTGATACTGAATATGAAAAGTATATGCGTTCTTATAGAGAAGCGCAGAAAAAGAAGGAAGAATTCAAGACTTTACAAAACGATGTTTCTGGGTTAAAATCTGAGATGAGTGATATCAAATCACTCTTACTAACGTTAGTCCAAAATCAAGAAAAAACATCATGACAGTTGAAAAGGTATCGCAAGAGGAAATGCTCTCCAATTTCCAAACGCGAATTAAGACTCTTTCTGAAGAGAATCAGACTTATGTAGCAAAGGTTAGGGAGAACGAACAAACTATCCTTAAGTTACAAGGTGCTATTGAGACCCTCCAATACTATATTAATGGTGGTGAGGAGGAAACCGCTTCCCATCCTCCTGACGAAGAAACTCAAGAATGATAAGTGGGGGCATTAGTCCCCCTTTTTAATGACATAAATAACTTGGAAGCATTATCTCCTATCGGGTTGTCGTAAAAAAATGGCAAATAGAATTCAATTAAGACGTGGTGGCAGCGCAGAGTGGACCAACTCTAACCCCGTACTTGCTCAGGGCGAAATCGGTCTGGAACTTAACACTGGTCGTTTCAAAATCGGTGATGGTGTTTCCAACTGGAGTAATCTGAGATATTCCAGACCTGTCGAATCTACCACTGCAACTGCAAACTCACTGGTTCAGCGTGATGCTGATGGTAATTTTGCTGCTGGTACAATTACTGCAAACCTGATTGGTAATGCTTCCACCGCTCAGAGAATTGCTACCACCCGTCAAATTCAATTATCTGGTGATCTTGTCGCTACTGGAACTTTTGATGGTAGTTCCAACCTGAATCTCAACTCTACACTAGAGATTCTGAATACCTTACCTCACTATGATGCAGGTAATGCTAATGCTACTGGTACATATACTAAAGTTACAGTAGACTCTAAAGGTAGAGTTGTTAATGCAACTACACCATCAACTCTTGCAGATTATAACCTTAATGGTACTGTAGAAGGTTCTTCTGCTCAACCATATGACCTTGATTTGGTTGCAATTGCTGGACATACTGGTACTGGTTTGTATGCCAAGACATCTACTGGTAATGTAGCAACTAGAACTATTCAAGGTACTTCTACTAGAATTCAAATTAATAATGGTTCTGGTGTTGCTGGTGATCCTACTATTGATATGATCACGACTGCTGTTCAGGCAGGTAACTATAATACTGAATCCCTGACATCAGTATCTGCTGCAGGCAGTAACAGCGAACCATATGGCACACAAACTGTAAACGCTACGAAATTTACAGTTGATGCTTATGGTAGATTAACCAGTGCAACAAATGTACCTATTGCTACTGCTACTGAGGGTAGTAAATATGCTAACTATGATGCAGGGACTGCTTATGTCAGATATGACATCATCCAAAA
>CEVH01134413.1_pt1 | contig 45326 bp, 44 predicted proteins | sample 356521 | NCBI WGS metagenome assembly CEVH01 (sample SAMEA2623446, study PRJEB7988) | marine metagenome | isolation source: saline water (ENVO:00002010), including
ATTAATAAGAAGAAAAAAGTTTTTATGTCTTTAGAGGAAAGGAAAAACATTCTTTCAAATATTGAGTGTGTTGATGAGGTTTTAACTTTTAGTGACGATGATGCTGGAAGTTGCATAAACGCATTAGAAAAGATCAAAGATAAATACCCAGATGAAACTATTATTTTTTGTAATGGTGGTGACAGAACCAAAAAGAACATACCAGAGATGAAAGTTAAAGGTGTTGAATTTAAATTTGGTATAGGGGGCGATAATAAAAAAAATTCGTCATCATGGCTTCTTAAAAATTGGCAATACGGCAGCGAGAATAGGGTATGGGGAAGTTTTTATAATTTTTATGACTCAAAAGATGTAAAGGTAAAAGAGTTGGTAGTAAAACCAAAAAAAGGTATGAGCTATCAAAAACATAATCATAGAAATGAAATTTGGCTGGTAATAAAGGGTTCTTGCGAGGTAATTTACGCATTGGAAAATCCTGATTTAAAACAGACTATAGTCCTAAATAAATTTGATAGATTTTTTATAAAAAAGGGACAATGGCATCAAATAACAAATCCTTTTGATAAAGATTGTCATTTAATTGAATTGCAGTATGGGAATTCTGTTGTTGAAGAAGACATTGAAAGGTTAAGTTTTTATAAAGAGAAAAAAATTTAACTTTTACTTTTATTTATCAATCTTATGCAATAAACTCTGCAGTCATTAGGCTGGATGGCAGAGTGGTTATGCAGCGGCCTGCAAAGCCGTTTACTCCGGTTCGATTCCGGATTCAGCCTCCATTAAAGAATTCACTTTAAATCATTTATTTTTTTAAAATATATATATAATACTCACATTTATGTTGGGTGATTAAATGAAAATTTTAGTAATGGGGCTTCCTGGTTCTGGGAAAACATACTTAACTGAAAGACTCGTACCATTGCTTAAAGCGGCATGGTATAACGCTGATAAAGTTAGAGAAATGGCAAATGATTGGGATTTTTCTGATGATGGCAGAACAAGGCAATCAAATAGAATGAGGGCTTTTGCCGATTTTGAAAAAAATAATGGAAGGTTTGTCGTGTGCGACTTTGTTTGTCCAACTAAAAATACAAGATTAAACTTTGATGCAGATATAATTATCTGGATGGATACTATTTCTGAAGGAAGATTTGAGGATACAAATAAGCTATTTCAAAAACCTGAAAAAGTTACATATCACATAAAAGAGTGGAATGATAAAAATCATATTTACATAGCCCATGATATCAAGGAGAAATACAATGTTTGATTGGAAAAAACCGACAGTTCAAATGCTTGGAAGATGGCAACCATGGCACGATGGACACCAAGCATTATTCAAGAGATGTTATGAAAAAACTGGCCAAGTAATAATTCAAGTAAGAGATGTTCAGGGTGTATCTGGAGGAATGGATCAAGATGATAATCCTTTTGATTGGGATGAAGTATGTAAAAATATTGAAAAAGGTCTTTTAAATGAAGGTTTCAAAAGAGGAATTGAGTATGAGATTATGCTCGTACCAAATATCGTAAATATTACATATGGCAGGGGTGTTGGTTATAAGTTTGATGAAGAAATCTTTGATGAATCTATCACTTCGATTTCAGCAACTAAAATTAGAAAAGAGTTAAGAGAAAAGGGAGAACTTTAGTTTTTTAAATAAATATATTTATTATGAAAATTGGTATAGTTGGTTATGGGTTTGTTGGCAAAGCTCTTGCAAATGGCATAAAAGAAAGTGTTGATCTATCCATAATCGATCCAAAATTAAATACATCAATTAAAGATTTAGAAAATATAAATCCTGAATTAATTTTTATTTGTGTCCCAACTCCAATGAAAAACGATGGAACACAAGATATAAGCATTGTTGAGTCAGTAATTTCAGATTTAAATAAATATTGTTCTTCATCATTGTTTGTTTTGAAGAGCACAGTTCTTCCATCAAATGTGAAGCACATTGATGGCTTGTGTAAATCATTAATTTTAAATCCTGAATTTTTGAGAGAAAATTTTGCAGACGAAGATTTTATTAACTCAGATTTAATACTTTTCGGAGGAGATAAAGACCAAGCAAATAAATTATCAAATTTTTATAGTGATCACACCAAGTGCATCAATAAAAAGCATATATTTGTTGATTTAGTATCAGCGGCATTAATTAAATATACAATCAACTCTTTTCTTGCCACTAAGGTTATTTTCTTTAATGAGATCAAACAAATATTTGATAAATCTAGCACAAACGACTCATGGAATAATTTCATAGAAGCTCTATCTTCTGATAAACGTATTGGTGATACGCATATGCAGGTGCCTGGTCCCGATGGAAGGAATGGTTTTGGAGGAGCGTGTTTTCCAAAAGATACTAATGCATTATTAGATTATTCAAAAGAAATCAATGCTAATTTTAATCTCTTAGATAAAGTAATATCACTTAATAACGCAATAAGAGCAGAGTATAATATGCCTACTGAGAGAGAGTTAGAACAAAACATTGGTTTTAAAAAAAATAATAAGGAGTAGTTTTATTAGCCCGAGTGGTGGAATTGGTAGACACAAGGGACTTAAAATCCCTCGATAGAAATATCGTGCCGGTTCAAGTCCGGCCTCGGGTACCATCTTCGTAAGAAATTAATTCTGGAAATCTTTTATACCTTGTTTAAAAAGTTTGAGAATGAATATTATTGATTATTTAGCAAATTACATTAGAGACTGCACTAATGGAGATGAAACAAAAAGTATTATGCTAACCGGTGGAAGGTCTGCCGAGCTTTTGTATAAACGCTATCATGAGCATTGTCCGTATAAAGAAATTAAAAATGTTAACTTTTTTTTAACTGATGAAAGATTTGTATTGCCTAATAGTCCTGACAGCAATCAAAAACTCATAAAAGAAAATTTTTTTTCAGAACTACAACTTTCAAGTAATTCATTTTTTTATACTTTTGATACGACTGAAAATAATTCAAGAAAAATATGTCAATCCTATGAGTCATTAATGCCAGATACAATTGACTTGATGATACTAAGCATGGGAGAAGATGGCCATATTGCTTCATTGTTTCCAAATAGCAAAACATTAGAAGAAAATAGTAAACTTATTCTTCCAACTACTGGTCCAAAACCTCCATATGAAAGATTTACAATTTCACCAAAAGTTATAAATAATGCTAAAGAGATATTTATTTTGTGTTTTGGTGATGAAAAACAAAAAAAATATGAAGAAGTTTTACTTAACCCCGATGATTATAATTCAATTCCTGCAAGATTGGTCTTAGATAGAAATTGGGTTTTCGATATTGAACAACAAATAGATTTTAAAAAATAGATATTGATTTCATTAGCTATTAAACAAAAATGTTATACTTGCTTAAATTTTGGGGGCATTCATTTTTTTAGTTAAAATAAGCATATTAAGAAGACTATGGAACAAGAAAATAATTACAATGATGAAATAGATTTAATAGAGCTATTTATGGTAGCTTGGAAGAAGCGATTCTTCATACTATCAATAACATTTATATTTGCAGTTATTTCTGTATTTTATTCCTTAAGTTTACCAAATGTTTATTCTTCCTCAGCCTTACTGGCTCCAGCAAATAAAGAAGATAACTTTACTTCAAATCTTGGAGGAATGTCAGGACTTGCAGGTTTGGCTGGAGTAAATTTATCTCAATCTAATGCATCTACAAGTGATGAAGCTGTTGAGCGTGTAAAGACCTTTGATTTTTTCTCTAACTATTTCTTACCAAATATACAGCTTGAAAATCTTTTAGCTGTAAAAGAATGGGATCCAAAATCAAATACTTTAACCTATGACGAGGGATCTTTTGATGTGGAAACTAAAAAGTGGTCTGGAAATAATATAAATGAAAAAAATCTACAACCTTCTGATCAAACTGCATATAGAAGATATGTTGATATTTTTAGTATAAGTGTAGATGATGAAACTGGATTTGTTACCTTTTCAGTCGAGCATCAATCTCCAGAGATTGCAAAAAAATGGTTGGATATAATTATTTATAATATAAATGAATTTATGCGTGAAATTGATAAAGAAGATGCACAGAATGCAATGGATTTTCTTAATGAAACTGCTAACTCCACCAATGTACAATCTATTAAAGAAGTAATTGGTAGGATTGTAGAAAATAAAATGCAGACCCTAATGTTAGCTTCTACTAACAAAGCTTATGTTTTTAAAGTTTTAGATTCACCAATAGTACCAGAAATAAAATCTGGCCCGATTAGATCCATTATTTGCGTCATCGGAACTTTAATTGGCGGAGCTTTATCTTTATTAATTGTTTTTATTCAGCACTATAGGAAATTAGATTAAATTTTGAAAATTTTAGTCACCGGTTCAGCAGGTTTTATAGGCTCTGCATTAAGTTTACGTTTATTGGAAAGAGGTGACCAAGTTATTGGTGTTGATAACCATAATGATTATTATGATCCTTCTTTAAAGGAGAATCGTTTATCAAGGCATATAGATAATATAAATTATTCACATAATCGTTTAGATATATCAGATTTTGAAAAATTAGAGGATTGTTTTTCTAAGCATCAACCAGAGAGAGTTGTTAATCTTGCAGCACAAGCTGGAGTACGATATTCAATTGAGAATCCGCAAGCATATATTGAGAGTAACATTGTAGGTTTTGGTAATATTTTAGAGTGCTGTAGGCATTTCGAGGTGGAACATTTAGTATATGCTTCATCAAGTTCAGTTTATGGAGCCAACACCAAAATGCCATTTTCTGTGCATAATAACGTTGATCACCCACTTAGCTTATATGCTGCTAGTAAGAAATCTAATGAATTAATGGCACATACATACAGTCATTTATACAATCTTCCTACTACCGGTCTTCGTTTTTTTACCGTTTATGGCCCATGGGGAAGGCCGGATATGGCACTTTTTTTATTTACTAGAAAAATTCTTGCTGGAGAGCCTATTGATGTTTTTAATTTTGGTAAGCATCGAAGAGACTTTACTTTTATTGATGATATTGTTGAGGGTATTATTCGTACAGTTGATCAGCCAGCAGAATCTAATCCTTGTTGGTCAGGAGACAACCCTGATCCTGGAACAAGTAAGGCGCCATGGAAAATTTATAATATTGGAAATAATAAACCAGTGGAGCTAGCTGATTATATAGATGTTTTAGAAAATTCTTTAGGCAAGAAAGCTAAAAAAAATTTAGTACCTCTTCAGCCTGGTGATGTTCCGGATACATTTGCTGATGTAGAAGATTTAATAAAAGACACAGGCTACAAGCCAACAACAACTATTGAAGAAGGCATTAAAAAATTTGTTGAATGGTATCTTGAATATCATAAAGCTGAATAAGGAAAATATTTTGATCTCAAAAGATGATATAAAAATTGCAGTTATAGGCTTGGGATATGTTGGTCTTCCTCTAGCTGTTGAGTTCGGAAAAAAATATTCTGTTACAGGTTTTGATGTAAATGCTCAAAGGATCAAAGAATTAAAAAATGGAAAAGATATCACATTAGAGGTTGATAATATTGAATTAAAGAACAGCAAAAATTTAACTTTTACTTCTGATGTACATCAAATAACATCCTGTAATATATATATTGTCACTGTTCCAACACCAATTGATGAAAATAAATTACCAGATCTTCAATTTTTAGAAAGTGCATCTGAAATGATAGGTAAAGTTCTAAAAGATAAAAATATAGTGATTTATGAGTCTACTGTATATCCAGGTTGCACTGAAGAAATATGTGTACCCATCTTAGAAAAAAACTCTAAATTGAACTATATATCAAAAGATGATGATCAAAATTTGTTACCTGGTTTTTTTGTAGGTTATAGCCCAGAAAGAATTAATCCTGGAGATAAACTTCATAGGATTTCATCAATTAAAAAAGTTACTTCGGGATCAACTGTTGAAGCTGCAGATTTTATAGATGATATTTATGCAAGTATTATCGATGCAGGTACATATAAAGCTTCCAGCATTAAAGTAGCTGAGGCAGCAAAAGTTATTGAAAACACTCAGCGCGATGTAAACATCGCTTTGATTAATGAATTAGCAATTTTATTCAATAAACTAGAAATTGACACACAAGAAGTTCTTAAGGCTGCTGAAACTAAATGGAACTTTCTACCTTTTTATCCAGGTCTTGTTGGTGGACATTGCATTGGCGTAGATCCATATTATTTGACTCACAAAGCCCAATCTGTTGGATATAATCCTGAAATAATATTAGCTGGTAGAAAATTAAATGACGACATGGGCTTCCATATTGTTAATCAGTTATCTCAATCTATGCAAGATAATGATATAAAACTTGATGGCAGTAAAATACTCATAATGGGATTAGCATTTAAAGAAAATTGTCCTGATATAAGGAATACCAGAGTTGTTGATATTCTTAATATTCTTAAGGAAAAAAATGTAAAAGTTGATGTTTATGATCCTTGGGTAAATTTTACAGAAGCAAAGGATGAATATGGTATTGAAATAATTGAATCACCTCGTGCAAATGAATATGATGCTATCATTATTGCTGTAGCTCATACTCAATTTAAAGACAATGGCATTGAGGCCATAAGATCGTTTGGAAAAGAAAATCATATTCTTTATGACATTAAATATCTTTTTCATGCAGATGAATGTGATCTAAGGTTATAAAATAATGAAGCAAGAAAGAACAGCATTTTTTATAAGAGCATATAACGATGTTGATCATTTTGTTCCACTAATTGCTGAATTTATAAAGAATAAAGAAAATCCTTTAGTTGTTTTAACAACAAATCTAGATTTTGAAAATGACTATAGAGTTAAGTATTTAAAAACATTAGGAGACTTTGAAATATTCAAAGATAAAGATCGTGAATTTATTGAATACGAAAAAAGGGATACTTTTTTAGAAAAATTATCAAGCAGAATATATTCGATTAAAAGAAACCGTAAAGGGTTGATTGGGAGTTTATATAGAAGATTATATTTTGATTGTAGTAAAGAATTGAATTTCCTTAGAGAAAAAAACATAAGTGAGTGTGTCTTTGAATGGTGTTCACCTTTCGAGAGAGGAGAAGTGCTTGAAAAATATTTTACTGCAGCTAAAGGAATTGGACTAAAAACAGTTTCAATACCTCATGGCTGTAATATTTTTATGAATTCAGATGTCACTATTGGATACCGCGCAAATACTGTTAAAGGTAGAGATTTTATTGATCCGAAAGATAGAAAGAAGTTCGATTATTATGTTCTACAAAACCCTATTAGAAGAGATGGTTGGATTAAGTGGGGATACGATCCAATAAAAACTCAAGCGTGGGGTAGTTTAAGGTTTTATCCAAATTGGGCAAAAATAAACAAAGAGATTTGTCCAAAATTTGATCCAAAAGTAAACAATAACAACAAGTTGAAAGTTGTTTTCATGCAATTTCAAAAAGATTACAACGTTCATAATAAAATGGTGATGGATAGTTTGAGAGAACTTTCAAAACTTGATTTTATTTCTCTTGCAGTAAAAGATGCAACAAGAGAGGGAAAGGCTTTTTATAATAGAAACAAATCTGCAGGGGAATTAGGAGACGCTCTAATTGGTTGGTATGGAAATGAAGTCCATTCACCATCATTAATCAATTGGGCTGATTGTGTCATTGTAATAGGAGGTTCTATTGGAATTGAAGCAATGCTTCAGGAGAAACATCTTATTTACCCAATATATCTAAATTCAAATCAAACTATGTATGAATATTTTAATGCGGCTCATTGTCCAGATAGTTTAGAAAAAATGAAAGATCTTTTAGAAGAGTTTAAAGGTAACTCAAATGTATCAAAACCAACTGGTATTAATGAAATGTTAAAAGAGATAGTTTACGCTGGAGGTGAGCCATTCAATGTGCCTTTAAAATATTACGAAATTATTAAAGATAAAAATTTAAGATATGGTAAAGATATCTTTAATCAATAATGAGCAACATATTTGTAAATACAGTACCACATTCAGGCACTCATCTTGTAACAACAATATTAGATTCTCTTGGCTACAAGCATGCGAATATTAAAAACAAATTTTATACAGTAAGACCATATTTTCGAAGAATCCAAAAGGCCGGAATAAATTGGCGTTCCTCAAAGGAGCTAGGTAACTATATACCGTTATTTGAAAAGAAAACTGTTCTAGTGAGTGTTGCCTCTCCAAGATTAGTAAAACCGTCACTGATGACTAAAACATTCTCAAATGTTGGTAATAAGCAATATATTATTGGCCATATGCCTTTTAGCGCAGATGGCAAAAAAGTTATAGAAGAAAAAATTTCAAAGACAGTCACCATTATTAGAGATCCAAGAGATATGGCTATATCAATGATTAATCATTGCAGGACAAGACCACTGCATCATGCACACGAATACTTATTCAATGCATTAGATTCTGAAACTGATAGATTAAGTGCGGTTGTATCTGGTTATGATAATCAATTCGGTAGTTTAATTGGAATTAATAAAATGTATACATCTATGATGAAATGGCAAGATGAAGTTGATAATATCACTCTAAAATTTGAGGATTTAGTTGGTTTGAGGGGTGGAGGGAATTCAGAAGATCAAATCTTTTCTATCAATGCTCTAATAAATTATTTGGGTCTTGAAGATAAATTTGATCAAGATAAGATTTCCATCATTGCGAAAAACTCATTTGGTGTTTCTGGTACTTTTAGAAAAGGTAAAATTGGAGCATGGGCGAAAGTATTTTCAGACACTGACAAAAAAATATTTAAATCTAAAGTTGGAGATTTGTTGATTGATCTAAATTATGAAACAAATAAAGACTGGTAGTTTTTGAAGGAAATCTTTTAAAAGTTTAATTAAAAAATATGAAAAAAATTTTGTATATTGTCGCAAATCCTTTCAATTTTTCTAGAATTTCAGTTGGAGGTAATATTAGCTCTGCTAATGGAGTAATTAATGGATTTAGAAGTAAGGGATTTCATGTCGATGTTGTTACTGACTCTAGAGTTCCAACACTTGATGATGATTGTCATAACTTAAAAACTATTTTTTATCCTTATAGGGTTTTTCGCAAATTAATTCCCACCGACAAAAAAGGATTGATTGGAAGATTATTTAATAAAGTCGATCATTTATCTTTTCGCTTCGCGATGAGTAAAAAAGTTAATCAATTAATTAAAGAAAATGATTATGCATTTTGTTACATGAGAGCATCTTATAACGGGCATGCTGTTGTTAAGCATTTAAATGCAGCTAATTTAGATCTGATAGTTGAAGTAAATAAGCCTTTAAGTATGGGACCATTCAATAATAAAGATAATCTAAATTGGCCTTCAAAAGGCGAACATGTTTCAGTGCCTTTATCTGAGATCATGCAATACGATACTGCTAAGGTTATCACAGTTGATAGTTCTGTAAGAGCAAGATGGATAACAGAGTTTGTGGGAAAGAAATATGAAAGAAAAATTATTGTTAATTACAACGGAGTAAATACAGATATGTTTGTTCCAGCTGAACCTAATGAAGAAATTGTCAAAGATCTTCAATTATCTAAACAAGATATTGTGGTTGGAATGGCATCCAGTTTCAGATGGTATAACGATATTGATGAATTATGTTTAATTCTTTCAAAGTCTGCAAAACAAAGTGAAAAACTCAAGTTTCTTATAATTGTAGGCGATAAGGAAAAAGAGAATGAATTAAATAAAAAAATTGATGAATATAAAATTAAAGAAAAAACAATAATACTTTGTCAAATACCATTCGAAAAAATGCCATTGATTTTGAATTGTTGCGATATATTAATTTCACATTTTAATTTTCATGGAAAGTGGCCTCATAACTGCTCTATTAAACATCTTGAGTACCTTTCAATTGGAAAGCCAACGGTTGCAACAAATGTGGGAGAAGTTAATTTCGCCATCGAGCATGGTGTAAATGGATTACTTTGTAAAGAGGGAGATGTTGAAGAATTTTCAAGTTCAATTATAAGAATGGCAAATGATTTTGATTTAAGATCTAATCTTGGAAGAGCAGGAAGAATAAAAGCGATAAATGAGCTGACATGGGAGGCTAATATATCAAGAATTTTAGAGTTTTTTGAAAAAAACAAGGTTAAAAAACAGATTATATAAAATTAAGAGATTACTATAATTTACATTATAATGACGAAAAATTTAAAACTATGTCAAAGAAAAACATAAATCTAAAGACTAAAATTAAAAATAATAATTTGACCTTAGGATCATGGATCACGCTTTATCATCCCGCGATTGCAGAAATAATGGCAAAATCTGGTTTCGATTGGCTTGCTGTTGACTTAGAGCATAGTGTGATTTCTATTAGAGAAGCTGAAGAATTAATAAGAGTAATAAGTTTCTCAGGAGTCACCCCTCTTGTAAGGCTAACCTCAAATGATAGAAACCAGATAAAACGTGTAATGGATGCAGGCTCTCATGGAGTGATTGTACCAATGGTTAACACTGCTGATGAAGCAAAAAAAGCTGTTGAGGCAGTTCATTATCCACCAGAAGGCAAAAGAGGAGTTGGACTCGCTCGCGCTCAGAAATATGGCACAAATTTAGAATCTTATATGAAATGGCTCAAAGATGAATCAATAATAATAGTACAAATTGAAGATATTAGTGCAATCGACAACCTAGAGGAAATATTTTCTGTAAGCAATATAGATGGTTATATTATTGGTCCTTATGACTTATCAGCATCTATGGGTATACCTGGCGAATTCGATAATCCAAAGTTTATAGATGTAGTAAACAAAATTAAATCTACTGCAAGTCAATTCAAAGTTTGCGGAGGCATCCATATTATCGAACCAAAACCAGAAGAATTAGAAAAAAGAATAGATGATGGGTATCGTTTTCTTGCATATAGTTTAGACATTCGAATGCTTGATGTTTCTTGTAAAAAAGGTATTCAGCATATTAAAGAGTTAAAAATATAATCTTATGAAGGCCATTGCGATAATTCCTGCCCGAATGGGATCTTCTAGATATCCTGGCAAACCAATGGCAAAAATTCATGGCGTGCCTATGATTGGACATTGTTATCATAGAACCAAGTTATGTAATGATTTGATGGATACTTACGTTGCAACATGTGATGATGAAATTCATGATTATATTATTTCAATTGGTGGTAAATCGATAATGACATCAGATATTCATGAAAGAGCAACTGACAGAACTGCTGAAGCAATGCTTAAAATTGAAGAAATGATCGGTGAATGCATTGATATCGTAGTTATGGTGCAAGGTGATGAGCCTATGGTCACGCCTGAAATGATAAGTCAATCTTTAGCCCCATTTAAAAAAAACCAATCAATTAAAGTTGTTAACTTGATGGCGCATATGAAAACAATTGAGGAATTTGAAGATCCTAATGAGGTTAAAGTAGTAATTGATAAAAACAATAATGCTATATACTTTTCACGTGAAGCAATTCCTTCAAGAAAGAAAGGTTTTGATAATGTTCCTATGTTAAAACAAGTTTGTATTATCCCGTTTAAAAGAGAGTATCTTCTTAAATTTAATGATATGGAAGAAACAGAATTAGAAAAAATTGAATCTGTTGATATGATGAGAATAATAGAAAATGGTGACAATGTAACAATGGTAATGACTGATTCAGATTCCTTTAGCGTTGATACTGAAGAGGATAGAGTTTTTGTAGAAGAACAAATGATCGAAGATCAATTAATGAAAAGCTATAAAAATAATGTGTAGATATCTTGTAACTGGTGCAGCTGGATTTATTGGTGCAGCTTTGGCATCTAGGCTTTTGAAAGAGGATAACCAAGTAGTTACGATTGATAATTTAAGCACTGGTAATACTTCAAATATTCCTGATGGCGTCAAATTTATTGAAGGTGATTGTGGAAATCAAGACGTTTATTCAAAAATTCCAAATGAAAAATATGATGCGATTTTTCATATTGCAGGGCAGAGCTCTGGCGAAATTAGTTTTGATGATCCCATATATGACATAAGAACAAATGCTGAATCTACTTTGCTTTTGCTAAAGTTTGCTTTACAAAATAAATGTAAAAGATTTATTTATGCAAGCACTATGTCTGTTTATGGAATTAAACCTGAAAGACCTGTAAAAGAGAGCGAAGATTGTCATCCAGAATCATTTTATGGCATTGCAAAACTTGCAAGCGAACATTATCTGCGTGTATACGAGCAATATGGTATCAACACCACAAGTCTTAGATTGTTTAATGTTTATGGTCCTGGTCAAAATATGGACAATCTTAGACAGGGCATGGTAAGTATTTTTCTTGCTCAAATGCTAAAAGATAAGCGTATTCATGTAAAAGGATCAGCTGATAGATTTAGAGATTTTATTCATGTTGATGATGTTGTCGAATCATTTTTAAGATGTCTAAGTTGCGATAAAAGTAAGAGTGAAATTATTAATATTGCAAATGGCAAGCCAACAAAGGTAAAAGAGATTATTGATCTGCTAGTGTCTTCACAAGAAGAAAAAATTGAGGTTGTATATCAGGGAGGTACACCTGGTGACATCCATGGGATTTTTGCTGATATAACTCAAATGAATAATATCTTTGGCGATTGGGAAAAAGTTGAGTTAAAGGAAGGTATTGCTGAAATGGTCAAATCTTGTAAATAGTAAAATTTAGCAAAGATAATCCATATGTTTTTTAATATTTTGTAATTGAAGTGGTGAGTAATAGAGATACAAATTTTAGATCAGTTTTTATAAATGGACTTCGTTGGTCAGCTCTTAAAAGGTTTGGTCAAGCTTTCCTTTCCATAATAGTTACAATTATTATGGCTAGGCTTTTAAATCCTAGCGATTTTGGTTTGGTTGCTATGGCTACTGTATTTACTGGTATTAGTAACGTTTTTACAGAATTGGGAACAGGCGAGGCCTTAATAAGAAAAAAAAATCCAACCAATGATTTTATTAGTAGTATTTTTTGGTTAAATACAGGTCTCGCATTTTTTGTTTGTTTGATCCTAGCTGCAATTGCTTCTAGTGTTGCTGATTTATATGGTCAAGATATTGTAGAAATATTGATTTATGTTCTTTCAATTGAAATTCTCTTATCAGGTATTAATAGAGTCTCTCATGCCCTCTTAGAAAAAAATATGCGATTTAAAGCAATTGCCTTTGCGCAAATTACTTCTCAGATTTGTGGCGCATCTATTGGAATAACAATGGCTTTTCTTGGATATGGCCTTTGGAGTCTTGTTTTTCTTGGAATATCAAGTCAATTAATTTATACAATAATAGTAAATATTGCTTTAAGGTGGAGACCGTCCGTAACATTTAATTTTAACCATATTAAAAGTATTTTTTCTTTTAGTTCTTATTTGACATTAGTAAAGATATTGGATCATATCCAAAGACGTTCTGAGATTTTCATTGTTGCTTACTTAATGGGAAGTCATCTGGGAGGAGTTTATTCCCAGTCACACACACTATTGAGAAAACCTGTTAAGTTAATAAGCGGTTTTATGGCACCAGTCTTATTTTCAACAATGTCTTCACTTTCTGAAAATATAGAAAGAATTCAATCATTGTATCTAAAGTCAATCCAATCATTTGCAATGATCTATATTCCCATAAGTATTATATTAATTTTATATTCAGAGCCATTTGTACTTTTTATTCTAGGTGAGAAGTGGTTTGAAATGGCAGAAATAATGCCAGTTTTTGGGTTCATGTTACTATTTGCCTCAATGCATAAATGCAATACCATTGCTTTAAAATCAGTTGGAAGAGTAGATCTATTATTTAGAATGTATGTAGTCTTTGTAATAGCATCTATAGTTGGATGTATTATCGGTGCACAATTTGGGATTTTTTGGGTTGCCGTAGGAATGCTAATAACAACATTTTTGCTTTTTATTGCTAGCACAATAATATCTACACAAGTTTTAAGGATTAAGTTTGTGATTTATTTTGAGCAAATCTCAACCTTGATTACATATGGTCTTTTAATGTTTATATCTGGATATTTATTAAACTTACTCTTAAGCAGCTTTTTTGAAAGTGGCCATATTTTATTAGGGATTTTTGGATTTTCAATATGCTCAACAGTATATATCTTGGCTTTACTCATACGACCCGTTCCAGCATGGCATCACTTTAAAGAATTATTAAATATTCAAAAATTATAGGTAATTTATAAAAAAATAAATTAAATGTTTTTAATATATAATATCCACGAATTATCGATCTGAATGCATCTGGGGAATAGCTATGAATAGATTAACAAATTTTATAAAGAATCTAATCAGACCAATTAGGAAAATTCTTACAAAATTAATTGTTGAGCCAAGTGTCTTATATCCTCATATATCTAAACAGTTATGGCATGATTCAAATGCCTTTAGATGGGCGTCTGCCTATGTAGTAAAAAATCAAATAGAAGGAGATTATTTAGAGTTTGGTGTCTATAAAGGTACGAGTTTTATAGAAACTTACAATCAAATTCTAAATTACAGTAAAACATTTTATGAGGGTGGAGGTGGAAAATCTTCTGGAAAAGAGAATATTTTTCTAAATATGAAGTTTCATGCCTTTGATAGCTTTGAGGGATTACCTGAAACCAAAAATGACTCAAATCCTATTCAATATTTTCCTGGTGCATATAGTGCAAGTGAAAATTTATTTAGAGACAGATTAATTAATGCCGGTCTTGATATGGAAAAGGTTACAATAACAAAAGGTTGGTTTAATGATTCATTAAATAAAAATACCGCAAACGCATTAAGTCTTGATAAAATTGCAATAGCGTATATAGACTGTGACATATATGAATCCAGCGTAGATGTCCTTGAATTTATTACACCCTTTTTACAGACTGGTTCTGTTTTAGTTTTTGATGATTGGTTCAGAAACAAAGGTATTACTTCAACTGGAGTTCAAGGAGCAGTTCTAGAATGGTTAGAGAGAAATTCAAATATTAAATTGCAACATTTTTATAATAGCGATACTAGGACAGCACTTTTTATAGTAAAAATTGATCCTAAAATCAATGTTTCTAATATTGATTGTGTATAACTTAATTTAAACGATGTCATTAAGCACGCTTGTAATAAAAAAAATTATTCCTTTTATAGTTAAATTGATTGGTGGAAAGAAAGACTCTTGGGAAGAGGAAAAATATAGTACAGCAATTTTGTCATTGATAATGATACCTTTAAAAAGATTAAAGGGAGTAAGAAGGAATCCTAAATTCGTTGAAAATCAGTATGATGAATTATCTGGTTTGTATATAAGAGATAATTATTATCAATCAACAATGAGATACTCAATAGTTGATAGTCAAGTAAAGAAAATTTCAAGTATTGATAACATGCAAGAAATAAGAAAAGAAATTAGGAATGTTTTGTCTGATTATAAATTTAAAAGCGTTTTAGAGGTTGGCGTCGGAGAATTAACGACAATCGAGGATATTTATAAATTTTTTGGACCAGACATAGATTGTTATGGAGTTGACTTGTCGCTCAATAGAATAAAACATGGTTTAGAAGAATATAAAAAAAGACATGATAAACTCCCAATAGTTTCAAAAGCAAATGCTCTTCATTTGCCATTTCCTGATAACTCTTTTGATCTTGTAATTACAAGGCATACACTTGAGCAAATGCCAAAGATATACAAAGAGGCTCTTAAAGAAATCTTCAGAGTATCAAAAAAACAAGTAGTTTTGTTTGAACCATCGTTTGAATTAGGAACTTTTGCTCAGAAATTAAAAATGTTAAATACTGATTACGTGAAAGGTATACCCAAGTTTTTAAGCAGTCAAAAAGATTTAAAAGTAGAAAAAGAGTATTTAATGAAGAATAGCGCAAATCCTTTAAATCATACTGCATGTTTTAGAATTAGCAGTTTAAATCAAGAAAATATGACTAACTCAAACAGCGCTATTCCATTTGTTTGTCCAATTTCTAAATCAAAACTAGAAGACAAAGGAACATATCTGTATTCAAAAGATTCAAAAAGAGTATATCCTGTAATTGAAGGTATTCCTGTTTTAGATCCAGAGTATTCATTGATCCTATCCGAATCAATTGATTTATCAAAACAATAAAGGTGAATTATTGAAAGTACTTATAACCTCAGTACCATTTGGTGAAATTAATAAGTCACCCTTAGAAGCTCTCAGTGCTGAAGGGGTTGAGTATTTAATTAACCCACTCAATAAAAAATTAAATGAGGATGAGCTTATTGACTTAATATCAGATGTTGATGTTGTAATAGCAGGGACAGAACTTTATTCTAAGAAAGTTCTTGATAATGCACCAAATTTAAAAATGATCTCAAGACTTGGAATCGGTCTTGATGGAGTAGATTTAAATTATGCAAAATTGAAGGATATAAAAGTATGTTATACACCTGATGCACCAACTCCGGCTATAGCGGAATTAACTATAGGGTTAATTATTTCATTATTGCGATCAGTCCATCTTTCAAATTTAGAAATGCATAGCGGTAAATGGCACCGATATTTTGGAAAAACAATTTCAGATACTACGATTGGATTTATTGGAGTAGGAAGAATTGGAGCAAGAGTTTTAAAAATGATCAGAGCTTTTGGAAATCCAAAGTTATTAGTTAATGACATTTCTCCAAATACTAATCTTGATAAAGAATTTAAGATTCAGTGGGTTGATAAAAAAACTATATACAAAGAGTCTGATGTTATTTCTCTTCATGTTCCACTAACAAAAGAAACAAAAAATATGATAGGACGCAATGAACTAATGCAAATGAAATCCGATGCATTTTTAATCAATACATGTAGAGGGGGGATTATTAACGAAGATGATCTGTATAACGTAATGCACTCTGGACATTTAAGTGGAGTCGCTATCGATGTTTTTAAAGAAGAACCATACATAGGTAAATTATCTGAAATAGATAGATGTCTTTTAACACCTCATATGGGATCTATGACAGTTGAATGCAGAACAAAGATGGAAATTGAAGCTACAGATGAAGTAATAAGATTTATAAATGGTAAGCCATTAAAAGGCGAAGTGCCTCAAATAGAGTATGATATACAAAAACAGAGTCTATAACATGGTGATTTTTTATGGATAAGGTGGTTGTAGTTGGTGGTTCTGGCTTTATGGGGAGCCATACAGCTGATGAATTAAGTAATCGTGGTTTTGATGTAACGATTTTTGATAAATCTAAATCTCCCTGGTTAAAAGAAAATCAAAATATGATTGAAGGCGACATGCTTGATATTGATCAGGTGTCCAAAGCAATTAAGGGAGCAAAGTTTGTATATCATTTTGGAGGAGTTGCTGACATTGAAGATGCAAAAAAGAATCCTTTTCATACGATAAATCATAATGTAATTGGAGCTGCTGTATTAATGGAAGCAGCTGCTAAAAACGGAGTTAAAAGGGTGATTTATGCTTCAACAATGTATGTTTATAGCCCTTATGGCTCTTTTTACAGAGCAAGTAAGCAGGCTGCAGAAACCATTATCGAAGCATATACTGAAAAATATTCATTGGAACATACTTTATTACGATATGGTTCCTTATACGGGCCAAGAGCTCAAGACTGGAATGGATTAAAAAAATATGTAAATCAAGTTATTAGAAAAGGAAAATTAAATTATAGTGGAACCGGATCTGAGCGAAGAGAGTATATTCATGTAAAAGATGCTGCAAGATTAAGTGTTGATGTTTTAGATGAAAAACATAAAAATCAAGCTATCACAGTCACTGGGAATCAAGTTTTAAGCTCAGAGGAACTTATAGAAATGATTTTTGAAATTGCTGGCGTTAAAAAAGATGTAAAAATTGATGGAGAAGCAAAGTCTAATGACCATTACCTTATGACGCCATACAGGTATACTCCCAAAGCAGCAAAAAAACTTGTACCTGATGAATTTATAGATTTAGGACAAGGAATTTTTGAGATAGTCGAAGAAATTTATAATGAAGTAAATGAAGATAGTTAATTATTTAACTGACTTTGTAAAAATTTCCTTATTAAAATTACATTTACTAAGATGACCAATACTTTGATCTTTGATCTTCTTAAAAATAAAAGGCTATTTGCCTTTGATTTCGATGGCGTAATTGTTGATTCGGTTAACATCAAAACTGAAGCATTTGCAGAAATTTATAAACCCTATGGTCAAAAAATTGTTGATCGGGTTATCAATCATCATATCAATAATGGTGGAATGTCCAGATTTACAAAATTTAAGTATTATCACAACAATTATCTTAATGAGAATATCGATGAAAGTGAGATTGAAAGCATGTCATCTAAGTTCTCAAATATAGTAGTTGCAAAAGTAATATCATCACAATGGATAAATGGGATAATTGAGTTTCTGAATAAATTGAAATTAAAAAAAATTGATTGTGTAATTATTTCTGCAACTCCTGAAAAAGAGCTGATTCAAATAGTTAAAGCAAGAGGAATTGAAAAGTATTTTTCTTTAATTCTTGGCTCACCTGAAAGCAAATCAAGTAATTTAAAACACGCATTAGACATAAGAGGAGTTGCTAAAGAGGATACTATTTTCTTTGGAGATGCTATGGCTGATTGGGAAGCCTCTGATAAAATAGGAGTTCAATTTGTGGGTGTGGGAGATTCCATAAAAGATTTATTGAGTGAAAATAGTGAGGGTTCATATTTTATTCAAAATTTTGAAATATTTAATGAACTATAAAAATAACAAAGGACATAGGATCTAATTCAGATGCCAAAGGTAACTATATATATCTTAAATTATAACTACAGTAAGTATGTGGCTAAGGCCATTGAAAGTGCTTTGTCTCAAACATACAAAAATTTAGAAATTCTGGTAATAGATGACGGATCAACAGACGATTCACTCGAAATTATTCATAAATATTCAGATAGGTTGCAAATAATAGAACAAAATAATGTTGGTCTGGTAAAGTCAATCATAAAAGCTTTTTCAATAGCAGAAGGTGATTATGTTGTGAGACTTGATGCGGATGATTGGCTTGATCCGAAGTGTATAGAAGAGTTAGTAGAAAAAATCTCTAAAAATAAAAATGCTGCATTAGCATTCCCAGACTATTATGAGGTAGATGAGTTTGAGCAAATTATTAGAAGGATTAAGAGACATGATTTTTCCGGAAATGTAAGTATGTATGACCAGCCCGCACATGGAGCATGCACCCTAACAAGAAAAGAATATTATTTTGAGGTAGGAGGGCACGATGAAAATTTTATGTGTCAAGACGGAGTAGACATATGGTTAAGCCTTACAGAAAAATATGATGTGGTTAATGTTAGTAAGCCATTATTTTTTTATAGGAAACACTCACAGAGTTTGACAGTAAATGAGGATAAAATCCTTTCAACCAGAAGTGACATATACAAGTCTCATGCTGAAAAAAGAGGATATAAAAAAGGTCTTTCATATGCATTTATTCCAGTAAGAACTCAAAAATTAAATGGTGTTGAATATACATTAACAAAACTTGGCGATAAAAAAGTTATAGAGTGGGTTGTTGAAAAGGCAAGAAAATCTAACTTAGTTAGTAAAATTATTATTATGATAGATGATGAAGAACTTATGACAAATATTTCAGAGTTATTTAAAAACAATCAAAACATTATTTTATTTCAAAGAGATAAAAAGGATTCATCCTCAGGCATAAGTATAAATGCTTCCATTGTTAAGTTTTTGAATACGTGTAACATTGAGAGTCCAGAAAATATTGTGATATTGACTACTAATTATCCTTTCAGCAGACATAATTATGTAGATACTTCAATATATTCAATGTTTTTGTTTGGTAGCGAGTCTATTGATAGCGTCGTTATGGATAATTCAGTATTTTATTATCATGATGGAAGTGGAATAAAACCATGGGTTGATGTTTATATAAGGAAAGAAAGAGAAGATATCTATATCAGAAGGGGGGGTATTTCTGTCTTTAACAAAGAACTTCTTAAAAATGAGAAAGATATAATCTCTCAGAAAATGGGTCACGTAATAGTTGATAAGATTTCATCTTTCGAAATTCGTTCAAAAGAGGATTTAGCTATTGCTGATTTTATAGCCTCAAAATTGATTGATGGGAAAAAAAATGTTCCATAAAGATAATGTATATATTATTGCTGAAATTGGTGGCAATCATGAAGGAGATTTTGATAAGGCTCTTGATTTGCTTCATCAAGCAGCAGATGCAGGGGCACAAGCTGTAAAGTATCAAATTTATAGCGGAGAGACATTGGTTAATATTTCAGAAGATCCTGATAGAGTTAAACACTTTGATAAGTTTGCATTATCTGAATCTCAATATGAGGAACTTGCTACTGAATGTTCTTCAAGAAATGTAGATTTTTGTGCTTCCATTTGGAGCGAAAATTTAATCGAAAAGTTTAGTAACTATTTGCCATATCTTAAAGTTGGCTCTGGTGATCTGACCGCATACCCATTATTAACAAAATTAAGTAATCTTAATAAGCCGATTATTTTATCTACTGGTCTAGCAAACATTGACGAGGTAAAAGATGCCATTAACCACATTTGTTCTGTTAATCCAATATATAAAGAACCAGACATGTTAACTATTTTGCAGTGTACAAGCATGTATCCAATACCTAACGAAGATGCAAACTTGTCTGTGATCTCGACTTTCAAAAAAGAATTCAATTATCCAGTTGGTTATTCTGATCATACAAATTCTACATATGCTGCTGAAATAGCTGTTGCACTGGGAGCCTCAATGCTTGAGTTACATTTTACAGATGATAAAGAATCTACCTCATTTAGAGATCATCTTGTTTCATTTGATTCTGACGATTTAATTCAATTACGAGAAAAAATTCAAATTATCAAAGATTTAAAAGGAGACGGCATAAAAAGACCAATGAAATCTGAAATAGAAAATGGACATTTAACAAGTTTTAGGAGAGCTTTATATCCCAATCGCAAGATTTCAAAGAACGAGTTTGTTTCAGAAGATGATTTCATAGCATTGAGACCAGAGCATGGCTTACCAGCATCAAAAATAAAAGAAATTATCGGTAAAAAGGCAGTAAGAGATCTTGAGACATATGAACAAATTTCACTATCTGATTTTGAATAAAAAGAGCTAACTTTTATTTATAATGAAAACTTATCCAGATAATCAAGAATTATTAAAAATTATTAATGATATTGAAGAGCAATTTGACTTAAATAAATTAAATATAAGAGATGTTAATATTTGGCCACTTGTAAGAATCTCAATATGTTTTGGCCTAATTGCTAATAGATATAACATTGGAACTTTTGTAAATGAAAAAAAAGGAAAAAAAATATCAAGCTTAATTAGCGATTTTATTTCTTTAAAAAAATTCTTATCCAAAAAACCAAAAATTAATACACTGCATACCACTCACAATATATATTTATTTAATATTAATAATAAAATTTACGATAGAGTTCATTATGGAAACGAATTTAACGAAATTGAAAATAATTCAAAAATTAAAAGAATTAATTTTTCAGACTTCAGTATTAACAACATTGACAATAATAAATCAATAATAAATCTATCCTCTTTATTTCTTTTTTATAAAATAATTTCAATTCCTTACACATTGTTTTTATTCTTTAGAAACTTCACAACCTTTATAAATTTATTTCATTTTTATAGGTTTCTTAAAACAAAGCATATCAATGCGTTCACCATTCTGTTAAAAATTCCTTTTAAAGTCTCTTATATTTTTCTTATTTCAAGATTTATGAAATACTTTTTTGAAGAATGTGAAATTAAACTATTACGTCACGCAAATTATTATAGCCTTGATAGTATGGCAATGACTCTTGCAGCAAGAAGATGTGATATTGTGATAGAAAATATTCAACATGGATCTCAATCAAAAGATCATCCAGCATTTGGCAGATGGAATTCTGTTCAAACAGATGGCTATGATCTATTGCCTTCGACGTTTTCTTGTTGGGACAAAGAATCAGTAACAATCCTTAAACAATCATTTTATTCTTCAACGAAACATAGTGTTAGATTATCAAAATATTCTTGGGTTGCAGCATGGAAAAATAATGAAATTCAATATAATTTTGATGAAATAAAGTCTTTTTCACGAGGAAAATTCAATATTCTACTTACTTTACAGCCTTCAATTGATGGCATTCAAGATTTTGTTTTAGATGCTATGAAAGAAACATCAGATGATATCTGTTGGTGGATTCGTCTTCATCCACGTCAGCTTACCATGCAATCGGTAAATTTTATTAAGGATAGTATTCCTCAAACAACAAGTACAACTTCAGTTGAGTTAGCATCGACAAGTCCTTTGCCAGCAATACTTTCAATAACTGATCTTCATATTACTGCATTTTCGTCTAGTGTTTACGAAGCATCACTTTTTAATGTACCTACTTTAATTACTCATAAAATGGGTCTTGATTATTACGGACAAAATTTGAAAAATCTTAATGCACATTACTGTAATAATATCGATTTAATCACAGAAAAGATTAGAAATGGTGTTAAGAGTAAGTTTTGATATAATACTTGCAAATCTAAATATAAGGTTTAAATATGCATAACTCTCAAGTTACAAGTAATAATGTTTTAAGAAATATAAAACTATGTGCTAAGAATGAATTGTCTTATGTATATTATAACATTCGATCAAAATTATCTGGTGACTCTAGTCAACTTGATGATAGGGAATTAAATTGCGTTAAGCAAATGAAAAAAAACAGCGCATTTGTTATAGAAAATTACTGGCCAAGAGATAAAGCTCTGCGCGTTAGAGACAAATTAGCAGAATATCATGATAAAAATGAACCATATGTTCTAGGTGACTCAGATGTTGACGAGTGGGTTAGAATTTATCATGTTGAAAGACTTATTCCTGAACTAAAAGAATTTAGATTTGATCCATTTGTTCTCAAAATAGCACAAGCATATAATGGATTTCCATCATATAGTGGCGCTCTTGTCTATCAACATGACACAACTAACGCACATGAAAAAAGTTACTATCATGTCGATACTTTTTTAAGACAATTTAAATCAATGATGTATCTGGATGATGTCGATGTTGGAAATGGACCATTTTCTTATATACCTGGCTCACATAAAAATAGGTCTTTTTTTATAAAAAAACAAATTAAAGGTAATGATAAATATAAAAATACAGTATTTGATGATGCTGAAGTTAGCTCAATGATTGGTGATGAGCAGCAAATATGTGCACCTGCAGGAAGCCTTTTGATGATGGATGTCGGCGCTATACACAGAGGAGCTCCTCAAGAACAAAGAAGTCGTTCAGTTTTAATGAATTACATTGTACCAACTCAAAGTGATTTATATCTTCATAAAGAGTTACCACCTGTTCATAAAGACTGAATCAAGATTTGTACCTAGATATTTAACATTTGATATTTAATAAATTTAATTGAACAACTCTATTTATACAGTTAACAGAACCACATTTTATTGTATTCTTCTTGTCCCTGTATTTTTTGCCTATGCATATCTTTTAATAGCGCCATATACAGAAGGTGATCAATATTACTACAGATTGTTTTACTCAGAACTTGCAGAGACGTCAGCAATAGATGTAATACCATTAGCTATTAAAAAAGTAGCTAGTGTTGAACCAATATCACTTTATATTTTATGGGGAGGCTCTAACCTGGGAATAGATAAAGATATTTTCATTAGTTTTTTAAATGTTATTTTATTGCTTGGGTTATTTTTATTATGTAGGAAATATAATGTTGGTCCACTTCCAATTCTTTTACTATTAACTAATTTTTATATCATTGTTTTAATGACAGGTGCTGAACGATTAAAAATTGCATACATTATTGCAATTTGGGCAGCTCTTTCAACAGGAAATAAAAGTCGAATACTATTTGCCGCTTCTGGACTTGCTCATCTTCAAAATGTAATTATGTTACCTAGCTTATTGTTAGCAAACTATGCAGAGTCAATTAGGCGTCTACTAAAAGCTGGTAAATTTAGATTGCAATTTATATTTGCAATCATTTTATTGATAGCATTCGCAACAATTTTTTTTAGTATCTTTAACGACGCAATAATTAGAAAAGTTGTTAGTAATATGTCTCATGAAGCAAGAGATGTTGGACTATTAAACTTGATCATACTTACAGTTGTCGCAATTTTTGCTACAAAAAATCGCTGGAGAATGTTCCTTTTGCTCATTCCAATGTATCCTGCTGTTGCTATTCTTGGAGGTCAGAGAGTAAATATGATTGCAGTGACTTTGGCTATATATCTACTAATCACTGAGCGTGCATTAAATCATCCTTTTGTTTTACTTTTGCTTTTATATTTTTCTTTCAAAAGCATACCATTTATACAAAATATCATATTGTATGGATCTGGTTTTGGATAAAATATTTAAACTTTAGTTATTTATTTTTTTCAGAACAAAAGCCTTCAAAATCAATTTCTGTAGAGAATTTTTTAGGTATTTTTTTCTGAACAATGCTTTTATTAGAGTCTAATTTTTTGGGATACTTTTTAAAATAATCAAGAATATCACTAAGGACGTATGTGAATTCCTTATTTTGATCTTTAAAATAATTAATTAATCCATTTATCAATTTATAGTCTTCTTTGGTATCTAATGTTAATCTTGCATTTATGGTTTCATGCGTCTTGATGGGAAGACTTTCGCAATCAAATAAATGAGAATTATCAGTAATATAGTTTGTAAGATACTCTGTACCACTTGAATCTACACACCATTTTAATAGGAATTTAAGAACAGAAGATTCAAAAACCTCAACCTCAGTTCCGCTTGGTAATAATTTTGCATCAGTATAATCAGCATTCGACTTGAAATGATGATCAATTGTTTTCTTTAAATAGTTAGGCTCTATTAATATATCATCACCAGTAACTCTTAATACTGTTGAATAATCTGGATAAGCATCTACTGCAACCATCATCCTTTTAAGAACATTCTCTTCATCGCCTCTAAAGACTTTTATTCCAATTGACTCACTAAATTTAACTAACTTATCATCTGATGAGTCTTCAGTTGTACATAAGACATATTCATCAATAAATTTATTATTTTTACAGAATTCAAGTCTTTTAAAAAGATGTTCTAATGAGGTGACGCTTCCAACCTTCAAGGATGCCTTTCCTTTTAATCGTGAAGACTTTGAACGAGCAACAACTATTGCTAAAACCTTTCTATTAAAATTTTTTGATGAAATTAACTCACCTTTTAGAATTTTTTTATTGGAGATCTGATTTTTAATTAACTCATAGTCAGAAATTCCAATATTGGGTGATCTTAACATTTCTAAATTTGTTTCATCCAGTAAAGTGTTTTTAGATATATTTTTTGATGCCACAAATACTTTTTTTACATTAGCTCTATAAATTTCTTCATCTTTAGATCTAATAAAATCTTTCTTTCCAAGGTATTTTTCTACATCATCACAAAATGTAACAAACTTTTTAAATTCGTCTTTTTCAAGAGATGAATAGTAGTCTATACCCTTTTTTGATCTGTCATCAGTTATATGTTTTTCTATTACAGTGCATCCTAGAGCAATCGCAGTTGCTGGTAGATATATTGCATGACTATTTGAACCATCAGTATGATCCATAAAACCATAAGTTACACTGTCACCAAACATTTTCTTAAGTTCAGATATTCTCAATAAATCATTATTACTAATTTTAGTTGGATAAGCTTGATAACCATGCATTAAATTAATCTCTTGATTAAAATTTAAATTTTTAAGACAGGAAACAGCATTTTTTATTTCAATAAGCGTACTTCCTCCAGTAGCAAGATAAATAGGAAGATTAGCTTTAGCGCATTCTTCGATAAGTGGAATATTGGAAAGATCTGAAGAATGTATCTTAATACCATCAACTTTATTTAAAATAGCAACTTTCAGGGCTTTTAATCCAAAAACATCTGCAATAATCTCTCTGTTGTATTTTTTTGATTCTTTAATTATTTTTTTCCATTCTTTTTCATCAAATGATTGATTACAAAAATGCTCATACCTAGGATGATCATTTGTTAATAGGTCTGGTCCAAAATATATTTGAAACTTAACAGCATCAGCTCCTGCTTTTGAAGCTATTTTTGCAATTTTTATTGCTCTATCAACTGAACCTTCGTGAGCGTTTGCTACCTCAGCTATTTTTTTTATCATTTACTTAAAATAAATTTTGTTCATTGTTTAAATTCTTTCCACTAAACCTCAGTTTATCAAAAAAAGCCCACTATTGTGGGCATTATAGTAAGATATGCCAATTGAAATGGTGAAAATACTTCTTCTTGTTGGTAACTATTTACCAGGTTTTAAGTCTGGGGGAGCATTGCGTTCTACCGTCAACATGGTAGAAAGACTTGGAGACGAATTTGAGTTTTGGATTGTTACGTCAGATCGTGATGTTGGTGATACATCTGGATATATCGGAGTGAATAAAAATGAATGGAATAACGTAGGCAAGGCAAAAGTATTCTATGTAACCCCAGAAGAAAGTACTATTGGCAACATAACAAAAATAATTAACACAACCGAACACGATATTTTATATTTAAATAGTTTTTTTAATCCTGTTTTTACAATATACCCACTTATTGCAAGAAGATTTAAAAAGCTTCCCAATAAACCAGTCATTGTTGCGACAAGAGGTGAGTTTGCTAGAGGCGCTCTGAGTATAAAAAAATGGAAAAAAATAATTTATATTGCTTTTTCTAATTTTTTACAACTATATAAAAAAGTTTTTTGGCAAGCTTCAAGTGAATTTGAAGCAATTGATATACGAAGAGCTATGAAAAAATATTCGCCTCAAGTTCATATTGCGCCAAATATACCTAAATATCTAAAACATAATTCTTCTAACATTTATCTTAAAAAAAGAGAGGATTTATTAAAGATTTGTTTTTTAGGGAGAATTGCACCTGTCAAAAATTTAGATTATGCGTTAAAGGTTTTATCTAAGTTAACCTTACCGATTAATTTTGATATTTATGGCCCAAAAGAAGACAAGAGGTATTGGGATTTGTGTAAAGGAATTATAGACTCATTACCAAAGTCAATTAATGTGAATTATATGGGTACTATTGAAAATGAAAATGTGCATGATATGTTCCAAAATTATGATCTGTTTTTTTTACCCACAAAAGGCGAAAACTTTGGTCATGTAATTTTAGAATCAATGTCTGCTGGCACTCCAACTTTGATTGCAGATACAACGCCATGGAAAAATCTTCAAGAGTCTGGAGTGGGTTGGGATATCCCCTTATCACTTCCTAGTGAATTTGCAAATGCAATTGAAAAAATCTTCAAGCTTGAGGAAGGGGAGTATTTAAAAATGAGAAATTCTGTAAGAAATTATGCGGAAAAAGTAACCAATGATGTTAGCATACTTAATCAAAGCAAAGAGTTATTCTTGAATTCTTTACGGAGGGATAATGTTTAAAAATAAAACACTATTGATTACTGGAGGGACTGGATCCTTTGGAAACGCAGTATTAAGAAAATTTTTAAGCACAGATATTAAAGAGATTAGAATTTTTTCTCGTGATGAACTTAAACAAGATAACATGAGAAAAAAATATGATAATGAAAAGCTAAAATTTTACATTGGTGACGTTAGAGATAAAAATTCCATAAATGATGCCATGAGAGGTGTAGACTTTGTATTCCACGCTGCAGCCCTAAAACAAGTTCCTTCCTGTGAGTTTTATCCGATGCAAGCAGTAAAAACAAACGTTGTTGGTACAGAGAATGTTTTGAATTCTGCTATATATTCTGGCGTAGAAAAAATAATTGCATTAAGTACAGATAAAGCTGTCTATCCTATAAACGCAATGGGTATTAGCAAGGCAATGATGGAAAGGGTGGTTGTTAGTGCGGGCAGAAATGTAAAAAATACAATTATTGCTTGTACAAGATATGGAAATGTGATGGCAAGCAGAGGCTCTGTAATACCTCTTTTTATTAATCAAATTAAACAAGGTAAACCAATCACAATAACAGATCCCAAAATGACAAGGTTTGTAATGAGCTTAGATGATGCAGTTGATTTAGTTTTGTTTGCATTTGAAAATGCAAAAAGTGGCGATATCTTTGTTCAAAAGGCTCCTGCGGCAAGTGTTGATCTTCTTGCTGACACTATTAAGAAAATTTTAGGTGTTCCAAATCATGAAGTTAAAGTTATTGGAACTAGGCACGGAGAAAAACTATACGAAACTTTGCTGACTAAGGAAGAAATGGTGAAGGCTATTGATATGAAAAAATATTATCGTATTCCAGCTGATGTCAGAGACCTCAATTATTCAAAGTATTTTGAAGACGGGGAAGAAGTTGTTTCAGAGGCTGAAGAGTATCACTCACATAATACTCATAGACTAAATGAGAAAGAAATAACTGAATTATTACTAAATTTAAGAGAAATCAAGGATGATTTGAAGGAGTTCAAAAATGAATAAGCTTAAAGTCATGACGGTTGTTGGTACAAGACCTGAAATTATTAAATTAAGTCAGGTAATGAAAGAGCTTGATGAACACACTGATCATACTATTGTCCATACCGGCCAAAATTATGATTATGAGTTAAATGAATTATTCTTTGAACAACTTGAAATAAGAAAACCAGATATTTTTTTAGAAGCAATTAAAGGTTCACCCTCCGAAACTATCGGCGATATTATTGCAAAGGCAGATAAAGTTTTTGAAGAACATAAACCAGATGCATTGTTAATATATGGAGATACAAATAGCTGCTTATGTGTTATTCCTGCAAAAAGAAGGAAGATACCAATTTTTCATATGGAAGCTGGAAATAGATGTTTTGATCAGAGAGTTCCTGAAGAACTTAACAGGAAAATTGTCGATCATTTAAGTGATATCAATCTACCTCTTTCGGAGCATGCAAGAGATTATTTGATTGCTGAAGGAATTAAACCCGAGACGATTATAAAAACTGGTTCACCTATGACAGAAGTTTTACATGTAAATATGGATAAGATTCTTTCAAGTGATATTTTAAAAAAAGAGAATTTAGAAACAAAAAAATATATCATCATGAGTATTCATCGAGAAGAAAACGTTGATTCACCCAAAAATTTCAATGATCTTCTTGAATCAATAGATGAATTAGCAAAAAAATATAGTATGCCAATCATTATTTCAACACATCCAAGAACAAGGAAGAAATTAGAGGACTTAGATTATGATAATAAAAACTCTTTGATTAGATTTTCAAAGCCATATGGTTTTCACGAGTATAATAATCTACAAATCAATGCATTCTGTGTAATTTCTGACAGTGGAACAATTGCTGAGGAGGGCTCTATATTAAATTTACCGGCTATTACAATTCGTCAAGCTCACGAAAGACCGGAGGGTATGGATGAAACAACTGTAATTATGTCTGGATTGAATAAGAATAGGGTAATAGAGGCAGTTGAGGTTGCAACAAAGCATAACACCCATGAGGTAAGGTTGATAAAGCCTGTTAAAGACTATAAAGCGGACAATGTCTCAAAAAAAGTGCTACGAATTATTTTATCTTACGTTGATTACGTAAATAGAACTGTATGGCATAAAGAGGTTTAAACTTGCTTGAAAAAGTTCTTATTCTCGGTTCAACAGGTCTGATTGGCCATCAAATATTCAATCATTTAAAAAAAGATAAAAATTATCAATTATTTAATATTGCTCATAGAACAAAACTTCAGGAGGATACTATTCTGCTTGACGCTACAAACGAAAAATATCTAGTAGAGGAAATTAGGAACATAGAACCTAAATTTATTATAAATTGTATTGGCATATTAATATCTTCATCTGAAAAAGACCCAAAAAGAGCTATTTTTTTAAATGCATATTTACCTCATAGATTAGAAATTTTAGCTAATGAAATAGAGGCAAAATTAATTCACATTTCTACAGATTGTGTTTTTTCAGGAAATAAAAAAAAGCCATATCATGAAACTGATACCAAAGACGGAATTGATATATATGCAAAGACAAAAGGACTTGGAGAAATAATCAATAATAAACATCTTACATTGAGAACTTCTGTAGTTGGGCCAGAGTTAAAGCCAGATGGAGAAGAACTTTTTCATTGGTTTATGAAACAAGAAAGTGAAGTTAATGGTTTTGCTAAATCAATTTGGTCTGGAGTAACAACACTAGAACTAGCAAAAGCAGTTAAATGGGCCATTTTGAATAATATAACAGGCCTTTATCATGTAACGAACAACTCAACTATAAATAAATATGAATTACTAAATTTATTTAAAAAATATACAAAAAAGAATATCAATATAAAAAAAATTGATGGTAGGGATGTTGATAAAAGCTTTATAGATACTAGAAATTTAATGAATTATGAAATCCCATCCTATGAGAAAATGATTTCAGATATGACTGATTTAATAAAAAAAAATAAAAAACTTTATTCTCAATACTTGGTTTAAACTTTTGAAAAATAATAAAAAAATTTTGATAGTAACTGAATGCTTTTATCCTGAAGAGTTTAAAATAAATGATGTTGCATTAAGTTGGGTTGAAAAAGGAAATCAAGTTGATGTATTGAGTCTTGTCCCTACATATCCTCAAGGGAAAGTGTTTCCCGGTTATAAAAATAATTTTTTTTATAAAAAAGATAATTATAAAAATATTGGTATTTATCGAATACGGGGGATAACTGGATATAGAGATAGTTTATTCAAAAAAATTTTAAGGTATATAAACTTTATGATGATAGGTAGCATTATGGCTATTTTTATTGGAAAAAAATATGACTATGTTTTTGGATGGAATGGTGGCGCGCTTACAGATATGCTTCCCGCGATATTAATTCATAAAATTTACAAAAAACCTACAATGTTATGGGTTCAAGATGTTTGGCCAGACAGCGTCTATGCATATGGATTTAAAAAAACTAAGTTATTATCTAAGTCACTTAATGCATTTGTAAAATTTATGTATGGCAATATTACTTCTATTGCAATTTCAAGCAAGGGCTTTGAAAAAAAACTGAAACCATACGTAAATGACGATTTGAAGTTTAACTATGCACCAAATTGGGCTGATGACTTAGATCTTAATATGAAGCCAGCTGAAATAGGACCAAAAGAAAAAATTCACTTCACATTTGCAGGAAATGTTGGGAAAGTTCAAAATTTAGATAACATTATCAAAGCATTCACAGGATTATCAAAAGAATACCAAGATAAATCGCAATTAAACATCGTAGGAGATGGTTCAAATTTAAATAATCTCAAAACAATCGCTGAAAAAAACTCAAATATTACTTTTCATGGTAAGAAGGACAGGTCTGACATGGGCAGTTATTATCAAGCAAGCGATTTCCTGATTATTTCATTAATTGATAAACCTATTTTTGAAGTTACTGTTCCCGCTAAAACTCAAACCTATATAGCAGCAAAAAAACCTATACTTGCTGTTATTAATGGAGATGTTGCAGATATAGTTAAAGATAATAATCTTGGAGTCTGCGCTGAACCATCTGATATAACTAAAATTAAAGAAGCTTTTAGAAAATGTATTAATATGTCTGATAGTCAAAGATCAAAATTTTTAGCAAATAATGATCATTTATTAAAAACAACTTTCAATAAAGAGGCGATAATTAATGAATTAAAAAATAAATTAATTGGAGAATTTTAAATTATGAAATCCATTTATTTTGATAGAAAGACAAAATTTAAATCGTCTGATGCTTTACAAGAAATGACAGGCATATCAAATATTTATTTAGAAAAGAATACAACTGTCACTTTGGAGGGAAGAATATCTCTTAATCATGAAATTCATTTCAGGGGTGAATGTAATATATGTGATGGTGTTTCAATTGATTCTGGATGTATTCTTAAAGACGTTAGAATTGGAAATAAATCTATTGTTAGAGGCCATTCACTAATAGAAAATTCTTCTTTTGGTGAAAGCAATATAATCGGTCCTTTTTGTTTTGTTAGGAATGAAACTCAAGTTGGCGATCAGTGTATTATTGGTAGTCATGTTGAAGTCACTAGAAGCAAAATAAGCTCAAATGTAAAAATTTCACATCAGGCATTTATTGGTGATGCATCTATAGATAATTCTGTCATTATTGGAGCTGGAGTTGTTTTTTGTAATTATGATGGAAGCGGTAAAAAAACTACATATATTGGACAAGGGACTTTGATTGGATCCGGCAGTATGATAATTGCGCCAGTAAAAATTGGCTCAAATGCAATTATTGGTGCTGGTAGTATTGTCAACAAAGATGTTATGGATAACTCTAAATATATTCAAAAAAGATAGTTTAGATATGCAAGGATATCTAGTAACATTACTTACTTTTATTTTAATGACTATAGTTGTTGGAAAGATCTATATATTGGCATGGAATAAAAGTTATGGCCAAAAAATAACTCCTGCAGGATTCGGAGTTTTGTTACCAATAATGCTGTTAATTTTTTCCATATTAAATCCTGAGATACTTGCAAATTCTATATTAAATTTTTCAATAATATTATTTGCTGGATTAATTTATCTTCTTGATGATCTAAAAGGATTAAATCATTTATTAAGAATTTCAATTGCTTTTTTGTTTGGCGCAATCTTGTTTTTAATTGAAGGCTTGAGTGGAAATCACAGTAATCTATATCTCTTGGCTCTAATAATCTTTTTTGGTGTGATTTCGGTTGGACTTACTAATATGATGAATTTTTATGACGGTGCAGATCTTAATTTAGCTTCAATTGTTCTCATAACAGGAATTATATTGTTTTCATACACCACTCCGGAAAATTTAACCATGAAAAATGTTGGTATTATGATGAGTGCATTTGGCCTCGGTTTTGGATTCTTTAATATAAAACCTAAAACTTTGTATATGGGTGATGCAGGATCTTTTGTAGTAGCTTTATTTTTTCTATATTTGATAATAAATTTCGTTACATTTAAAGAGAGTGTTCCTCTTGAGCTAATTGCAGTGCTGACCTTACCTTTTTTTGATGTTTTTTATGTAATGTTGATTAGGGTATATTTTAAACATGACATGCTCTCAAGAAATTATCTTCATTTATATCAAAGAATTTACCTAAGATACAAAAGACTATATCACCTATTACCATTACTAATTAACGTTTTTTCGGTAATTTACATAGCCAAATTAATTGAAATGCACTCAATTGAAAAAATTTGGGCATTATTGATTGCCGGTTCTTTGTTCACGCCTATTTTTTATATAATTTGTAGATTTTTATTTGTTGATAAAAGCTATTTTTTTGGTGATGGAGAAAAAAGTGAATATTAACAGATCTTGGGATAGCACATGTATTCTTGGTTTTGGTGCACATGCCGAGCTAAAACTTTTACCAGCACTTAAGGAGGTTGGGCTTAATATTGGCGGTGTTGTTTCAAGTAAATCTGATCTTAAGATTAGTGGAGTAAAAATTTTTTCACAAATTGAAGATGCAATAAACTTTTTACCAAAAAACACACTCTATATCATTTCCTCGCCTCCAGACATGCATTATCAGCAATCAAAAATTTTAGTTGAGGCCGGCAAGGATATATTTATAGAGAAACCGGCATTCACATCTATAAACAATCTTAATGATATATTAACAGCTGCTGAAAAAAATAATGCACTAGTTTTAGAGATGTTGATGTATCTTGAATCAAAAGTGGTAAAAAGAATTATCAAAATTTTAAAAAAAAATAAGTCTTCAGTAAGGAATATACAACTTAAGTTCTTAATTCCATCAATACCAAAAAATACATTTAGAAATGAATCAACACTGGGATGCTCATTACTTTCAGATATGGGTTGTTATCCATTATCCTTACTAACATATATTGGATATGATTTATCTAATTTAAATCTTGTAAGTCATCAAGAAAGACAAACTAAAACTATAAAGTTTTATATCGAGGGTATTTTTGAACATACAAGTATCAATATTCAAATAGGATTATCAAATGATTATAAAAATAAAGTAATAATTAAATTTCATGATAGTCATGAAATTATTTGCGAACCTTTTTTTTATGGAAGAGCTGGAGAAAGAAAGTTCATTGAATCAAATGATAACTCTGTAAAAGAAGAGATAATATACGAAAAAAACTCTTATGAGTTGATGTTTTCAAGAAGCAGATCTGATTGGATGAAAGTTCAAAAAAATAGACTAGATAAATTACAACAAGTTACTGATGCAATGCAACGACTAGGTAAACATGCAGGGTTTAAATAGTACTTACCTTAAAATTTTTGAATATGATAACATACGCTAAATTTATTTTTTCATAGGTTATGAAATTACCAAAACAGTCTACAATTTTTAAAAATGTTCAGCGAGATGAAGATTCTCGTGGCGGTATTTTATCCATAGTTGATGATACTATTAAAAATGTTTCAATTATAACTTGCACACCAGGCTCAATCAGATCAAACCATTATCATCATACAGATTTTCATTTTATGTATGTTCTTGAGGGTGACTTTAATTATTTTTTCAAAGATTTGGAATCTGATGAAACAAAATATCTAAAGGTTAAAGTTGGAGAGACAATTTTTACACCGCCAAAAGAAATTCATGCATGTCATTTTCCTAAAAATACCAAATTAATTGTGAGTTCTAAAAATCCTCGCGACCAAGAAACCTATGAAGCTGATACAGTAAGAGTAGATTTCATTAATGAAGACAATTTAGCTGAAATGTTATCTAAATATGCTGATATATAAAATATAAATGCAAGGATCAAAATATTATCGTAACGTTAGTAATTGTAGGTTATGTGATTCGTCTAATACAGATCTATGCTTTGACTTTGGCGAAGTTCCTTTAGGTAATAATTTAGTTGATAGCATGGATGACTCTTTGAATGTTGATAAATATCCACTCAATGTTAGACGTTGTAATGTTTGTCATCATTTTCAGCTTGGCGTAGCCGTTGATCCTGAAAAACTTTATGCTACAAACTATACATACCTCAGTGGCGTTGGAAAAAGTTTTATTAAACATTTTAGTGAATATGCATTGTGGTCAAAAGAAAAATGTAATCTAACAAAAGATTCTCTCGTTGTAGACATTGGTTCTAATGACGGAACCTGTTTAAGCGAATTTAAAAAACTTGGGATCAAGGTTTGTGGAGTTGATCCTGCAACTGCTCCCTCTGAAATAGCAAATAATGCAGGTATAGATACATTTAATTGTTTTTTTGACAAGGATGCAGTAGTAAAAATAATTGAAAAGTATGGTAAAGCTGATTTTATAACTAGTCATAATGTCTTAGCACATGTCGATAATTTAAGACAGGTTTTTGTGGATATATACTCTCTACTAAATGATGATGGCTATTTCTGTTTTGAAATTGGTTATTTCAGAGAAGTACTTAAAAACAACTATTTTGACACAATATATCATGAACATCTTGACTACCATCATGCCAAACCCTTAGCTCAATTTTTATGCAATCTTGGGTTTGATCTTATTGATTTAAGTGTCAATAAAGTTCAAGGCGGAACTTTAAGACTATTTCTCAAAAAAACAGGAAATGGAAATATTTCATCTGAAGCAAGAAATTTTTTAGAGGAAGAATCAAAATCTGTATTATATAAAGACGAAATTATTTCAGAGTGGCAATATAAAATTAAAAAAAATATGATGGAATTTGGCAATAAAATTAAAGATTATGCAGCAGATGGAAAAACTATAGCAGGTTATGGTGCCCCAACAAAAGCTACATTACTTTCAGAAATATCTGAGTTAGGCTCTTATGATATTTCGTTTATAATGGAAGATAACATATTAAAAGTTAATAAATTCATGCCAGGAAACGGCATACCAATTGTGGATACAAAAGAATTATTTGAAAAAAAACCTGATGTTATTGTAATTTTTGCTTGGAATTTTTCAAAAGATATTATTGAAAAGCTAAAATCAAAGATTGATTGGCCTGTATCAATATTGATACCTTTGCCTAAATTTTATGAGGAAAAATGGCAATGATTTTCCCAAAAACTGCAACGGTGATAGCACCTCATCCAGATGATGAAACTCTTGGGGTTGGTGGAACAATTGCTCGACTAGTACAAAATGGAACAGAAGTTTCTGTTCTTATAGTGAGTGGACATTTACCACCTATATATGAAAAATCGTCATTTGATGAGACTAAAAAAGAGGCTGAAAATGCTCTTAAAATTCTTGGAGTTAAGAAATATGATTTTCTAAAAATTCCAGCCACACTTATAAATCAAACACCTGTTGCTGAACTAAATGGAAAAATTCTTAAGTTTCTAAAATCATCAAAACCAGACTGGGTATTTATTCCATATCCTGACAGGCATATTGATCATAGAATAATTTTTGATGCTTCGGTTGTTGCATGTCGCCCAGTTGGAAATGAATATCCAAAAGGTGTTTTAGCATATGAAACTCTTTCAGAAACCCATTGGAATGTACCAGGTATCGAGCCTTCTTTTGTACCAGAATTTTTTATTGATATTTCTGATCAAATAGAATTAAAAAAGAAAGCACTTAATTGTTATGTATCTCAGATTTCTAAAGCTCCATCTCGATCAATTGAGGCTGTGAATGCGTTAGCAAAATTTAGAGGAAGTCAGAACGGGTGTTCGTATGCTGAAGCATTCAAAGTAGTCAGAATAGTTTTATGATCGTCTATTTTTATAATTTATAGTGATTAAATTTGATAATCTTAGCAAGGACATTCCTTACAAAATTTTTAAGGAAAAATACGACGCTTCTCTAATAGCAAACCAAAAAAATATTGAGGCGATATGTATTTCGTCATATTCGAAAGAACAAAATGAAGTAAATTCAAGATTTGTAAACTTAAAAATAATTAGTGACAAAGAATTTGTTTTTTTTTCAAATTATGAATCTGTCAAAGCCAAAGACTTTGCTTCTCACAATCAGATAACTGCCTTAATTTATTGGCATTCTATAGATACTCAAATAAGAATGAAGGCAAATATTTATAAAATGACTAAGGAATATAACAATAAATATTTTTCTAAAAGAGATGAGAAAAAAAATGCATTAGCCATATCATCAAATCAATCAAAGCCAATAAAATCATATGAAAATGTTAAGAAAAATTATCTTAAGACAATCGAATCTGAGAATTTAAATATTTGTCCTGACCATTGGGGTGGTTTTGGTTTTATTCCTTATTATTTCGAATTTTGGCAAGGGCACAGTTCAAGACTCAATAAAAGAGAAGTGTATGAGTTAAAAAATGAAAATTGGAAACATTATTTTCTGCAGCCTTAAATATTTGCGAAATTTATTAATTAGTATAAAATTCAAACCAATTATGACATTATCTTTATTCATCATTAACGATTCTTGTTAAATATTTCATGTCCGTAATTTTTTTAAAAAATATACTATATAGGATTTTCTCATAGCTACCTCAAAAAAAAGTATTGTTCCCATAAATGAAAAAATCAAAGCTGATAAGGTTTTGCTTGTAAATGAAAATGGTGAAAAGCAAGGTTTAGTAAAACTTTCAAAAGCTCTTGAAGCTGCTAAAGATTCATCATTAGATTTGGTACAGGTATCACCATCAAATTCAGATCCTGTGGTATGTAAATTGCTTGATTATGGTAAACATTTATTTGATAAGAAAAAAAGTGTTTCTGCATCAAAATCAAAAGTAAAGAGAAATACTACAAAAGAAATTAAATTCAGACCATCAACGGATGTAGGTGACTATAATATTAAATTAAAAAAAATTAAAAGCTTTATTCTTGACGGAGATAAGACTAAAATAAGTGTCCGTTTTAGAGGTAGAGAAATACTTAATAGTGATATGGGGCTAAACTTATTAAATAAATTAAGAATAGAGCTTGAAAATATTGCTCAAGTTGATCAAGAACCTTCTCTTGAGGGAAGGCAATTATTAATGGTTTTATCACCTATAAAAAAGAAAAATTGAGATATATATGGGCTATAAATTAAAAACACATTCTGGGGCTGCAAAGCGTTTCAAGAAAACAGGTACTTCTTTGAAAAACAGGAGCGCAAATAGGAATCATATTTTGACAAAACAGTCTACAAAAAGAAAACGACATAATAGAAGTTCAAATAAGATGTCAGGAACAACTCTTAAAATGGCTTCAAAGCTAATAAATAGGTAAAAATTATGCCAAGAGTTACAAAATCAGTTCAAGCAAAAACAAAACATAAAAAAGTGCTTAAAGCTACAAAAGGACATTATGGCGCCAGGAGTAGGCTCTATAAAACTGCAAAACAGTCTAATATCAAATCAATGCAGTATGCATTTAGAGATAGAAAAAATAGAAAAAGGGCTCTAAGGTCATTATGGGTGTCAAGAATTAATGCCGGATCAAGAGAGTTAGGTATTTCATATTCAAAACTTATTAACTCTTTATCTCAAAAAAATATTAAATTAGATAGAAAAATTCTTTCTGATTTAGCTATATCTGATAATTCAACTTTTAAAAAGGTTGTTGAAACTGCTGTAAGCTAAGCACTGGTCTAATGCCAGATTCAAAAGACGCTAGTTCTCCAAAGTTAATTAAAGAGATTGGAGGATATCATCCAGTCAATCAAATGAAAGATTCTATTATTAATCTTCTTATTTCTTTTGGATTTGAGGTAATAAATGGACCTGAAATTGAAACTGAAGAATTCAATTTTGACATGTTAAACATAAAAAAGTCTCATCCAGCTCGTCAAATGCATGATACATTTTATGTTAATAAGAAATCTAGCGTTCTAAGAACTCATACCTCACCGGTTCAAATCAGAGGAATGCTTGAAAAGAGCCCTCCTTTTGCATTCATATCTGGAGGAAAAGTATACAGGAAGGATGATGATGCTACTCATCTTCCGATGTTTCACCAAATCGAAGGTATTTATGTTAATGAGAATGTGAATTTCGCAAACTTGAAAGATCTGATTTTCAAAATAATTAAAGCTATTTTTGGCGAAGCAACAATAATAAGATTCAGACCATCTTTTTTCCCATTTACAGAACCATCAGCTGAAGTAGATATATTATCAGCAGAAGGAAAGTGGCTAGAAATTTTGGGTTGTGGAGTAGTAAATCCAATTGTTTTAGAGAATTGCAAAATAAATTCTGATAAGTATTCTGGATTTGCATTTGGATTGGGTATCGAAAGAATAGCAATGTTGAAATTTGGTGTAAATGATATAAGAGATTTTTATAAATCAAATTTAGATTTTTTAAAGCAATTTAAATGAAAATTCCATATAAACATTTTTTAAAATATATTGATTCAGATTTAGACATTAATCAATTATCAGAAAGTCTTTTTCAATTAGGTCATGAGCATGAAATTCATAATGAAATTTTTGATTTTGAGCTTACACCCAACAGAGGGGACTGTATATCGCTTGATGGAATGCTAAGAGATTTAAATCTTTTATATGATGTTATAAATAATAAAAGAATATATCAAAAAGAAATCAAACCTTATGACTTCAAGTTTTTAAATGACGCAAAAGAATCTTGTTGGAATATATCCTTTTTAAAGATAGATATTGATGCCGTGCCAAAAAAATATACAAACTCTTTAGAGGACTATTTTTCAGACTTAGATATTAAAAAAATTAACTTCTTTACTGATGTTTCAAATTTCATTTCGTATGAAAGTGGGCAGCCAACTCACTGTTATGATGCCTCAAAAGTCGCTGATTATTTAAGATTAAATACTTTAAATGAAAGTTGTGAATTTGAGACTTTATTAGATAAAAAAATAAACATTGAAAAGGGCGATTTAGTTTTTACTAATGAAAAAAATCAAGTCATAAATCTTGCTGGGATAGTAGGAGGTGAAAGTACGTCATGCAATATAGGTACCACATCAGTTATAGTTGAATGCGCATATTTTGATCCTGAGGCAATCATTGGCAAGGCAGTGAAGTATGATATTAATTCTGATGCAGCTCATAAATTCGAGAGAAATACTGATCCTTTATGTCATGAATATGTTATCAGAAGATTTTTAAAGGTTGTTGAAGATCATTGTAATATTATTAATGTTGAGCTTTTTCAAGAATCATACAAACCAAAGGATGAAACATTAATATCATTCAATGCTGTAAAAATTAATAGAATTTTAGGTACAAGTATAAAAAAAAATGAATGTCTTTCATACTTGAAAAAACTTGGATTTTTGGTATCCAATAATTTTATACATGTCCCATCATACAGAAATGATATTAAGACAATAAATGATATTTCTGAAGAAATTGCTAGAGCAGTTGGCTACAACAATATAAATTCAGAAAAATTTGATATTAAAGTTACGAACGAATCAAAAATTAATTTTAATGAAAACAAAATTAAAAAATTGCTGCTAAATGAGGGTTTTTACGAGGTTATAAATAGTCCATTTGTTTCTGACGGATCAAGCAAGTCAGTACAATTAGACAATCCACTTGATTCCAATAAAAAATATTTAAGAACAAATTTAAAAGATTCGCTATTAGATAATCTTTTATTTAATGAGAGAAGGCAAAAAGATAGTATAAAGTTATTTGAAGTCAGTGACTTATACTCAAACAAGGCAAGAATAGGTAAAAAAGTTGTTGGGATGATTGCCAGTGGCAGGATTAACAAAAACTATTTAGACTTTTCAAAAAAAATTAATAACAAATATTTTGAAAATATTTTGAGTAAAGTTAAGAGTAAAGAATTAAAAATTCAAGAAATCCCTAGACAATCCTTAAACTCAAAATCAAAAGACCCCATTTTTTATTCAGAAATAGAAATTGATCAGCATTTTGAGGTAGAAAGTTCTTTTGATAATCTTAATATTAATAATATAAGCCATATTAAATATGTTCCAATATCTGAATTTCCAAGCTCAAATAGAGATTTATCATTTTCAATTAAAGATTTTTCAAAATGTAAGCAATTAGAGGACTTAATTCTTAACTATAGAGATAAATTGCTTAAAGAAGTTTTTGTTTTTGATTACTATAAAAACGAAAAAACTAGTGAAATAAAAATAGGCTTTAGATTTATTTTTCAATCAAAAGAATCAACCATTACTGACACAGAGGTTATAGAAGTGATGAATTCAGTTATATCTGATGCACTCAAAATCGATACTGTTAATATACCTGGGCTGTAATAAAAATTTGACTTAAATGCCTTGCTATGTAATCGAATTAAAATTCGCTATAATTCTCAATAATTGATAAAACTAATAGATATTAAATTCAGAGAAAATCTATGGATAAATTAAAATTTTTATTACTAATATTTCCACTTATCATTGTTCATGCACAACAATTAGACGAAACCTATCTTGATAGCTTGCCTGATGATATCAAAGAAGATTTGCTTGAGAGAGCAGATCAGAATCAGAAAGATGCCGAATCTAACTATAGATCTTCTTTATATTCTAGTAAATTAGAACAAGCAGAAGAACTTATTGATCTTAAAACTAGGTTAGAAGCAGATCTCCAAGAACTAGAAAGAAGATTAAAATCAGATGAGGAATTAAAAGTTTCATATGACTTAGAGTTATTTGGATCAGAATTTTTTCAAACATTTCAAACTTCATTTATGCCAATAAATGAACCGAACCCGGATTCATCATATACTCTTGATGCTGGCGATATTTTAAACATTCAATTAATAGGCCAAATCGACTTTATAGATATGTTTCCTGTGAATAGAGATGGATCTCTCAATATACCTGATGTTGGTAAAATAAATGTAGCCGGTCTTACGCTTAGTGAAGCCTCATCACTTATAAAATCAACTGTTGATTCAGTTTTTCTAGGAACAGAGGCATATGTGACACTTGATCAAATTAGAGACGTAAATATTTTGGTATCTGGCAATGCTAAGAACCCAGGAGTTTATACACTTACAGGAAATTCTAATATATTGCACGCATTGACAATGGCTGGCGGTGTAAATGAATATGGTTCTTACAGGGTGATTAATCTTGTTAGAAACGGCGAAGTTTTAGAGACTTTAGATATATATGATATTTTGATTGACGGTAACTACAGTCTAAAAAAACGTCTTAGATCTGGTGACGTAGTTTTTGTAGAATCAAGAAAAAAAACAATCACCATCGATGGGGCTGTTAGAAGACCAGCTATCTATGAGGTTAAAGATGGCGAGTATCTGGATAGTGTAATTAGATATTCTAATGGAATAAAACAGACCGCAGATCTTCAAAATATATCCTTAGAGAGAATGCTAGACGGATCATTAAAATCAATTCCTATTAGAAATATTTCTCAGTTTAATTCAATTGAACCAATTGAGGGCGATCTTGTTTATGTTCGAGAATATGCTTATAGAACTGCCTCAATTTCTGGAGCAGTTTATAAACCTGGTAAATATACAATGGCAGCTGGAGAAACGATTGAAGACTTAATTAACAAAGCTGGAGGTTTTACTGAAAATGCATATCCATTTGGAGCAGTATATGAGAATGAAGATGCAAGAATAATTAATAAAAAGGCACAAGAACTTCTATATGATGAATTTTTAGATAATATTATTGCATTGAGTCAACTAAACATAGGTCAAAATTTTGACTTAACACCAATAGTGCAATTAACTGAAGAAATCAAAAATGCGAAACCTAGTGGCAGGATTGTTATAGATCTTCTTAGCGAAGATAGCAATAGCTTTTTAAACATAAGATCGGGCGATAATCTAATTATTCCAGAAAAAACAAACAGTGTTTTTGTTTATGGAGAAGTTTCATCTGAGGGAGCAATTGCCTATGTACCAAATGAGGGAGTTGATTTTTTTGTGGAAAAATCAGGGGGTTATAAAAGGTTTGCTGACAACGATTCAATATATATTCTTCATCCTAATGGAGAAACTCAAAGATACTCTAAAAGCAGAAACTTATTTGCAAATCAACCCCGTGAACTGAATATGTATCCCGGTTCGGTAATATTTGTGCCCAGAAAATTAGATGATTCATCTTCAAGAAGGATTGCAACGCAAGCTTATGTTTCTATTTTGGGTAATTTAGGAATCGCATTGGCATCTTTATCATCTATTAATAATAATAATTAATATGAGATGATAAATGTCTTTGATCAGTTATAGATGCGGAAAGCTTAAGAAGTATATTACCGTAATACTATTATTTTGCTCATGCAATATATATTCAGATAATTTTGATACCAACACATACAATAATCATGGTGTTGTTGGTTTAATTAATATCCCGACTGCAAGATTTTATGATGAGGGAGTTCATGGTGTAACTGTATATGACGGAACACCAAATCAAAAAATTACCCTTTCATCAAATGTATATGATTGGTTTGAAGCATCCTTTTTTTACACAAACATTCAAGGTGTTCCATATCCAGGCTATGAATATCAAGACTACAAGGATAAAGGGTTTAATTTAAAATTACGGCTCAAACAAGAAGGAATCTTCCCTGCAATTGCAGTTGGTTTATATGATTTTGCTGGTACAGGCTTATATAGCTCAGAATATATTGTTGCTAGTTATGGAATAAATAACATAGATATGCATTTTGGAATTGGCTGGGGAGAGTTAGATGGTTCAAGCAAGAAAATTAATAACCCGCTTGGCTACTTAAATGATGATTTCAAAACAAGGCCTACTGATTTTGAGGGAAAAGGTGGTCAATTGAATCCTTCAAAATATTTTTCTGGCGAAGAGGCATCACCTTTTTTTGGAATCGCATACAGCTATAATAAAAAATTACTATTTAAATTTGAAAAGGACACTACAAATACCGTTGATCCCAATCCCTTAATAGTTTACGAACCAAGAGAAAGTGATTTTTCACTAGGCATGGATTATTCAGTGAACAGTAATTTTACAATTGGTGCCTCATATGAAAGAGGTAATTATTTATCTTTAAGGTTTGTTTATAAAAATAATCCAAAAAGATCAATTAAAAAATATGAATATAAAAAAGCCGAAACAAATGTCAATGACAGTCAATATACAAAGCTTATAAAAAATTTAGAAAATAATGGAATTGGCGTGAACAAAATTACTGAGGGCGCAAGATCAGTAGGTCTAGAACTAACGCAATTTATTCATAAAGATATAAAAGTAATTGAACAAATAGTTGCACAGTCCTCTTATGATGCTGGCATAAAAAAGAATATTAAAAAAGATCTTAAGATTGCAGATTTAAAAGCATATTCAGAAATTGATGGTGCTTTTGAGAGGAATGCAAAATTAATATATGAAAGAGATACAAAAAGAAGATTCGATTCAAATACTGGACTTAAATTTAGACCATTTATTGCATCAAGAGAGGAATTTTTTAAAGGAGCTTTTTTAATTGAAAATGATTCTGAATACATAATAAAAGATAATTTATTTTTTAATACTAACCTTAAATATTCAATTGCAAACAATTTTGAAGATCTTAGGTTCCCTCCAATGGATACCTATCCTGCTCAGGTAAGGTCGGATGTTAAAGAATATTTAAAAAACATGGATAAAGGAATTTTGATTGGAAGAGCACAATTTGATTATCATCTTACACCAAAGAAAAACAATCATCTCCAGATGTCTGCAGGTATTTTTGAAGATATGTTTTCAGGATACGGCATGGAATATTTATATTACAAAGAAAATTCTAATTATGCTTTTGGAATAGAACTATTTAAAGTCAGAAAAAGAGATTATGAATGGGGTTTTGGACATTTAGATTATGAAAATACGACATTAACTTCGAACTTTTATTACAGAAACTATGGATTTATACCATTTGATCTTAAAATTTCTGCAGGGGAATATCTTGCTGGTGATGTTGGGGGAACAATAGAACTTTCAAGAACCTATGAGAGTGGCGTAAGGTTTGGTGCGTTTGCAACATTTACTGATGTTTCAGCAGAAGATTTTGGAGAGGGGAGTTTTGATAAGGGTATATTTTTTAATATTCCAATTTATGGCAACTTAATTAATTATACTTGGAGACCGTTAACAAAAGATCCTGGTGCAAAATTATTGAGAAAACACACATTACATGATTTATTGGTTAGATTTAGACCAATAAACTAAATAATAAAAGTATACACGTTGACATTAAGAAGAAAATGCTTAATTCTTAGTTAATTATTTTATTTTGTGTATAATACGAAATCATTTTAAGAAATTAATTGTACTAATTTTAAATTTGTGCGTTAATATATTGTTATTATGTTTTAATATTAATCATAATTTTAATATTAATCATTAAAAATATAGAGTATATTAATATATTGTAATATAATTCACCTTCTAATAAATGCAGTAGATGGGGAGTAGAGGAAAAAAAAA
>CEVH01192042.1_pt1 | contig 42312 bp, 40 predicted proteins | sample 356521 | NCBI WGS metagenome assembly CEVH01 (sample SAMEA2623446, study PRJEB7988) | marine metagenome | isolation source: saline water (ENVO:00002010), including
TCAACCAATGCTCGGGCGATCCCCGGTAATCATACCCGAGTCGCACCACCACGATACAGACTCCATGGATGGCGATGGCAGAGGTGCAATCGAAGCCAATAGAAGTTAAAGGAAAGGGAGCAATAGAAATGTACTTTGTGAATTAAAGGCCCGGATGGAACGAAACCCGGTTCCAGAGGTCCAACACAAAGCTAATAGATTCAGCCGGTACTACTTCAGGCCAGGAAGAGTCATTGTTCGACTATTGAGAAATTCGGCACAGCCTGTTCAGGAATTCATGAATTGCTCGCCTCTGGGAGTGAGCCTGGGTCCTGCCGGATCCCCTTCCTGGATCAGGCCATTCCCTACCAGCATATGCCAGGCATCGCGAACCATCATCTTGCGGTCCTGGGGCCAGGACTTGATCTCATCCATCATTTGCTTTTTATCCATGACATCGCCTGCCTTGATGCCGTTGGATTTAAAGATCTGGAGAATATCTTTCAGTACTTGCTCTCGTTCGTCCATCGTATCCTCAACTTCAGATGGCCCGCCGGAGCCTGTGGGCCCGACGAGCTATCTTGAGTTAAAGTATTTCTGCAATTTGCACTGCATTCAAAGCAGCGCCCTTCAGTAGCTGATCGCCTACACAGAAGAGCTGCAGATTCTTATGCTCGGAATCATCCAGGTCCCAGCGCAAACGACCAACGTATACATCGTCCTGACCCGAAACTTCCAGAGGCATGGGAAAATGATTCTTTTCTGTATCGTCCTTTAGCTGCACGCCGGGAAAGGAGGAAAGGGCTTTGCGAATCTCATCCAGATCCCCTTCTTTTTCCAGCTCCAGATGGATGGATTCCGCATGGGCGCGAAATGTGCCCACTCGAATACAGGTAGGGCTGATCTTCAGATTACTACTTCCCAGAATCTTATGGCTTTCTTTTACCATCTTCACTTCTTCCTGGTTGTAGCCATTTTCAGGATACAGCGAAGAGTTATGGCTAAAAACGTTAAATGCCAGAGGAAATGGAAATGCCTCTGTAGGCGGTTGATCTCCGGCCAGCATGGCTTTGGCCTGATCCTCCAGTTCCTGCATGGCTGCGGCCCCCGCTCCGGAAGCAGCCTGATAGGTAGAAACAACCAGTCTTCTTACTCCGTAGAGTTTGTAGATGGGATACACCGCCATCAGCATAATAATGGTAGAACAGTTTGGGTTCGCAAGAATCCCTTTATGCTTTTTCGCATCCTCCGGATTGATCTCTGGAACAATTAGAGGAACTTCAGGATCCATGCGGTAGGCACTGGAATTATCCACTACAATTGTACCAGCCTTCACAGCAGCGGGCGCAAACTTTTTAGTGATGGAGCCTCCAGCGCTAAACAGTGCCAGATCGATTCCTTCGAAAGCGTTTTCCGTCAGCTCTTGAACCGTATACTCTTTACCGCGAAAGGTAATCTTCTTTCCGGCGGATCGTGCCGATGCAAGTAATACAAGTTCATCGTAGGGGAAGTCTCTTTTTTCCAGGACCTTGAGCATCTCCTGCCCTACGGCCCCGGTGGCCCCAACGATGGCTAATTTTCTGGCTTTCATGGGTTTCCTCCAATTACCAGGTTTGTGAGAAGCCCGGCACTGGCAATGGCAAAACAGGACAGATACAGAGCATCAGTACTTTGGCGAATGACACGCCATCTACCCGAGCTCAAATCCCTTCTTACCAGTGAAGAAAAAGATAGCCTGAATGACAACTATCAGCAGTACGAAAAAGAAAGCTCTGCGGTAAAGAGAAGCATCGCCCGGGATCTCCGTAGCTTGCTGGGAAGCCAGCGGCCAACATATCCAGCGCTCATTGGTATGGGTGCCGTGCTCATCTGGATGGGCCTTTTGATCTATCATGGACTGGAGTTTCCGGACAAGAAGCTCCTGCGATTCTATATTTTTCAACCACTGCTACTGGCCGCTCTCGCTCCTTTTTCCATCTATTTGCTGAGTAACGTTGAACGAAAGCTGTACTTTCGCCTGGATACAAGGCCGGAAAGTCTGCTTCATTCCATTCTGGCCTTTACGGCCCTTACCATGCTTCTGGCCAGCATCAATCAGGACTGGCTTCCGGGATCACCTCGCATGGATGCATTTCATATGTCAATCTGGGTCATTGGAATCGCATTCGCTCCCCTGTTCGAAGAGATCGCGTTTCGACAATGGGTTCCGTCAAAAATTGGCAGGGATCCGCACTGGCTGGGACATGCCACCTCCGCCCTGATATTTACTGCTGCGCATGTGCCCACCACCCTGGATCTCGAAATGGCCGCTTATTACTGGCTGTGTGGATTCACTCTATCGGCCTTAAGGATTCAAACAGGTTCTTTGCTCTGGCCTTTTCTGGTGCACGCTGCCGCCAACGTGGCTATCGCTCTGGCGCTTTAGCTATCCCCGGAGTCGCATCAAATTTTCCAGTGCTCGGGTAACAGCTCGTTCAGGGTTACAGTGCGCTCAGCACCAAGTATGATTCTAGTATTGCGATTTCGCGCATCCAGTTGATACATCATTTCGCGACACCGACCGCAAGGAGGAACGATTCCATCTTCTTTGCATGCTACGATGGTATCGATGACTGTTTCCCGGTCCTTTAACATCTCTGCCATAGCCGCATGCTCGGCGCAAAAGCCAATGCCACAGGCCAGCTCCACGCACACTCCGCTGTAAATCTTACCGTTGGAAGCCTGAAGGGCAGCACCTACGGCCGCCGCAGTAAAGGAAGGGCGAGCAAGAGCGAATTCGCCTGCAAGTCCGCGTGCGGTTTCGATTAATTGTTTCAAGAATTCATCCAGCCTTTCGCAGAAAGGCTACTTTACCGGGTAGCGAGCATCAAATGAAAATTTCATAAAGGGCCTGTACTCTTCCAGAGCTTCTTCATGATTCACACTATAAGACACAAATTGAATTGGTTGGTCTGCCTGCAGATTGGCCTCGGCCAGAGTAAGGGTAAGACATCGAAAGTAGCTGTCCAGAAGTGCAGCCGGCTCTTTCATGTTTTCCAGCTTTTCTCCTTTGAAGCGATCCTGAAGCTCATGTCTCAGGCTTGCCCCGTCCACAGCCAGAACAAGCTTTCCTTTTTCGATCCAAACCTTTTGAACAGAAAGATTGAATGCAGGATACGGAACGTCGTATACCAGTTCCTTGAAATTCCGCACGGACCCGGAAGCCGGATTGGCCACTGCAGCAGCCAGACGATAAACTCGATCTCTGGCTGTGCCATCCATCAGCACGGATACTTCGACCTGAATAAGCTTTCCAGATTCTCGCTGAATGGCATAGATTGGTACCGAATCTCTGGAATCATAGGCGGGAAACGGATAGAGCGTGCCGGGAACAAGAAGTCGGAAGGGATTGGCATCCGCCAGAATGGCGCCACCCAGAAGTACAATTACAAGGCTGGCAACCGAGATCTTGAACCTTAAGTCCTTTTCCTTCTTTGTGCGCTCGTAGAAAGCTTTCCATCGATCCAATTTCATAATAGTACTTCTGTCCGGGCTATGGATGTGCCAGAAATCCCAAAATAGTAGCCGGGGTCAGCAGGACAATCGCTTTACTTTGCTTGACTCACCAGGCCCTATCCGGGACCGTGCTTGCGAGCGCTGCCTTAGCTCAGTCTGGTAGAGCAGCTGACTTGTAATCAGCAGGTCGTGGGTTCGAGGCCTACAGGCAGCACCATCGGGTAGGTGGCCGAGTGGTTAATGGCAGCAGACTGTAAATCTGCCGACGCGAGTCTACGAAGGTTCGAATCCTTCCCTGCCCACATCCAGTAAATGATATACCACCGGAATCGCTCCGGTAACTTTGAAAAGGCCGCATTGAGCGGCCTTTTTTGTTATTCGGCGGCGACGCCGGGACCTGGTGATTGCGCAGGAACATTGAAATTTTTGATCCGGATTCTTCCCGGGCCCCCGGGCATTCTCTTCCGGTGAAGATGTTTCTCGCAAAACGGGGCATTCGTGGACCGCGCCTCTGAAAAGGATCCCGGTGAATTAAAACCCCGCGTTTGATAGAACGTTCCATTTAGCACTAACTATGGAAAAGAGCTTTACCGGACCAGGCAGATGGATCCAGAACTGGCATTATGGTGGAGCATTCGTTGGATCGTCTAATCCGAATCATATCGCGGCTATTCGTCCGGAGCTTATTCAGTGGAATTCCTCTGGCCTGTCTCTTTGCAATTCAATGCAATATTTCGACGCTGGACTGCAGACAGGAAGATCCGAGTTGCTCCAATTCTTCTTTGATGAGTTTGATCGTAATCCTTTATCGACCAAACGCAGTGTACTGGGGCGATTCGAACGATAACGGCCTCTACCTGTCCGATTTGGACAGCATTGAATCGGGAACGTCAAGATTGCTGTTCACGGGCCCTGTTAGTCCGAACATACTGTTCATCTCCGCCGATAGAAAGTGGGCCTGGTTCACGGGCGGAATTGAGAACACTGCTTACCGAGCTGACCTACCTGCGGGCCCAGCCACTGTGTTGGACAACGGTTATTCCGATATAGATGGCATATTCTTTGCTGAATCTACAGGGATCCTGTACATCAGCGATAGTGGGAGCTCGACCATTTACTCTGCAACAGCCGATTGGACCAGCCATACCATGCTGGGGGCACCGGTCGGCCCCCGCGGGCTCTTCATTGATTCCAGAGATAGCAAGCTGTACCTGGCGGACAACACGCAAATCATCCGTTCCGAGCTGGATTTTTCCGGTTACACCCCGATTGTAGCCACTGCCGGAGATCCCAGAGATTTGGAGATGGACTCGGACCGGAGCTTAATATTCTGGACCGACCAGACTGGCGGCGCCATCCGTAAGGCGGGTACGGACGGAAGCGGGGACACCCAAATCGCTTCTGGTCTAAATAGCCCTTTTGGGATCGCTCTGGATACGGCCAATCAGTGGGTGTACTACTGCGAAACCGGAACAAACAGCATCGGGCGCATCAAATACGATGGAAGTTCTCAGCAAATGATCTTCTCAGGAATCAGCTGCTGGGACCTGGAAATTGCGCGTTCCTTTTAGCGGGAATCCAAGCCCGGTTGCTACGGCACCATGGGCCACTAACTTGAAAACAAGTGGCACGAGCGAGAATAATTCTCCGATGCGATACAAATCCATCGTCGCTGGTTTTAGTTTGGTTGGGAATATCTCTCCGTCGCACTTGTTCCGTCTTTCCCATCCGTTTATTTGTGAATAAAATAGATGCCTATTGGAAAGCTCCCTCGCCGCCTCCCATCCGCAATGCACTTCCCCCGGATTTGGACCTTTTTGCGCTTTGGTTCTCCTGCTGTTTTATCCGGGAGCCATAGAGGCTGAGCGATCCCGGCCGGAATAGTGAGTTGACCAATTACGAACTGAATGCCAGAAACTGGAAATGAGCAAAGCCAGCGTGAGAAGCCTTACATCCTCCATCCGATTGTATTCCGGGCTCATCCTGATGGTCTATGTCTTTACGCATCTGCTCAATGCAGCCCTGGGATTGATTTCCATCGAAGTAATGAATGCAGCGCTGAAACTGGTGCAGCCAATCTGGGATCCCATGGGCTTCGGATGGCTGGTGCCCGGAGCGGCCTTCCTGCACATGATCACCGCTCTCTATGAAATCATGAGAATGCCGGTGCTGCGCTTCAGCATCGGGTACTGGACCCGCTTGCTACTGGGCCTTATGATTCCATACGTACTAATCGCTCATTATATGGGTTCGCATATGACTCCGGATGCACTGGGATTTGACCCGGAGTATGCAGGTGCAATCTATTCGATGTTCAACCCGTACATCTTTCCGACCATGGTATTTCTGGTAATTGTAGCATGGGGCCATGGCTGCCTGGGAATGCATTACTGGTTACGCTTCAAGCCCTGGTACCCGGCCGCATGGAAGATTGCTATCGTGCCGACCATCGCCCTTCCTGTATTGGCCATCGCTGGATTCATAAGCGGCGGAAAAGAGGTCATGATTCAGATCCAGGATCCGCAACGAAAAGAAGCCCTGCTCACTCAACATGGCGCTAAAACAGAGCAGGAGATGTTAGAGGAATCTCTAAAACTTGGTAATATCGCAGGTATAGGTTATTCTGGATTCCTGGCGCTGGCTTTCGCCGGTCGGTACCTACTTCAGATCGTTCGAAAACGCAGGCGAACCATTCGCATAGTGTACAGCGATGGCACAACCGTCTATGTCCCTCCCGGAATTACCGTGCTGAATGCAAGCATGCTGGCAAATGTTCGCCACCCTTCTGTATGCGGAGGTAGAGGGCGCTGCTCTACCTGTCGAATTCGTATCGAAGATGGAGCCGGCAGTCTATCGGAACCCACAGATGAAGAACGCAAAGTCCTGACCCGAATCAATGCGGCTCCCAATGTAAGACTGGCCTGCTCAGCCAGTGTCCAGGCCAACGTGCGCGTACATCCCCTGTTGGGCGTGCATGAGGCTTCTTCCCGAACCCTGAATCGGTCCGACGAGTTTAGCTTTGGTCAGGACATAGACATCGCTATTCTCTTCGCAGATCTACGAGGATTCACAGAGCTCTCTGAACACAAACTGCCCTATGACATCGTCTTTCTGCTCAATCAATACTTTCAACAAATGGGCCATGCTATCGAAAAGGAAAACGGCCATGTAGATAAATTCATTGGTGATGGAATTATGGCTCTGTTCGGACTGCGATCAGGTGTAAAGCAGGGATGCATGGCCGCTCTGAAAGCAGCTCTGTCAATGGAATTGGAGCTGGAAAAATTGAACCGTAGTCTGGAGCACGATCTATCCGAACCCCTGCGCATGAGTATCGGCATTCATTGCGGGCATGTCATCGCCGGTCGCATGGGATATGGGAGCACTGTAGGTCTAACAGCCGTGGGAGATCCGGTTAATACGGCCAGTCGCCTGGAGGGTATGACCAGACAGTTGAACTGCAACCTGGTCATTTCGCAGGATGTGCTGGACAATGCAGGATTGGAACGAATTGCTCTCCCTGGTCATGATGTAGCCGTTCGCGGCCGCACAGGAATGCTTCGCGTTTTTTCCCTTCAATCGGCCTCTGAGCTGGAGATTTCAGCCATGCCAGCGTTAGATAAGTCTTGGGAAGATTAAAAGGCGACTGCTGTCCAGATGATTGCCGGAAATTTGTTGAATCATTTTCGGGGCCTCTTACAGTTCTAGCATGGCTACTGAACCCGCCCTGGATGCAGAGATACAGCACAAGACGGAAGCACAGAGGACCCGAACGACCGGCTCTTCCCTGGTGGCTGTATTACTAATCGTATTTTCCATGCTTCCCATTACCGGCACCTGCGGAGATTTCCAGCGGCTCTGCCGATCCGATGACCCGGGCTGCTCAGAGACCAGTCTACTGACATTCTTAACCCTTGCATCCCTGCGCGCCGTGTACTGGGGAGATATAACAAATAGCCTTCTATACAAGATGGACGATGGAACGATGACCGCGACGCCCCGGATTGGTGTGCCATCCCTTCCTCGAGAACTATCCTTTTCTGCAGATGGTCGGACCCTGTGGATGGCAAACGGAGCCCAGGTGCTGCGCATTTCGATGGTGGATGGAGCAAATACAACAATCACATCTTCCCCATCAGATGTCATGGATCTGGTGGTGCTGGAAGAAGAGGGAATCATCTACTACTCAGATAATGGTAGCGGACAGATAGACACCACAGATCTAAGCGGAGGAAATTACACGACCGTCTTCGGACCTGGATCGAACGAAGCCATGGACCTGGATGCTGAAAATGAACACCTGTACATGGTCGACAACAATCAGCTCAAGCGGTTCAATTTTGATGGCACCGGCGAGATTGTACTGGTGGCATCTGTAGGTCTCACATTCGACCTGGAATTGGACCTGGCGGCTGGAAAAATCTACTGGGCCGATGGGACTTCGAGCGAAATTCACTCCGCCAATCTAGATGGGAGTAACGAACAGGTTTTGATTTCCGGTCTGAGCTCACCCCGGGGTATTGCGGTGAGCCCCGCAAGTCCCTACATCTATTTCTGCGACTTTGGCAACCAGGCCATTACTCGAATCCTGCGTGATGGCACTGATCCAGTGGTTGTATCCAGTGGTTATCAATGCCAGGATGTGGATTTCGCTTCTCGTTAGTAGCCTCACCGCTTACGAGACAGACACTTTCCAATATGTAAATCGCTCAGAAAAGCGAATTGACTGGATGAAAGAGACCATATATTTGCTTTAATGAAATCCATCGCTTGTTTCTTACCTGGAGTTCTCCTTGTTTTCAACTGCCTTACGATCTATCCCGATCCGGATGTGTCAGGCTATAACGTCCCTGCCTATGAGGCCAATGCTCGCCAGCCTCCGATAAGAGAAGCATTACGTGGCCATGGACTGACTCACAATGAAAGTTCCCTGATCACGGTCGATGCCACCAAGTCCTCATTGGATTCTAACAGTTGCATCATTGCGGCACTATTTGTCTTTCTGATTCCCTGCTGGGACAAGAACCAGTACGAAGTCACCTTCGAGGTAAAAGCGCCACTAGTGGACTCCACAAGGAAAGAACGTGTAAAAACGAAGATTGAGAATACCGCGTTCTATTTCTTCCCATTTCTCATTTTCAGTCCTTTCATCGCTGACAATCATCCATTCTCAGGTGGATTGGACGAGGCGGCCCTGAAGGCGGCTCCGGACATTCAGAAAGCTGTCCAGAGCATGCAGGCCTGGATTCAGGAGAGAAAAGTAGAGATCGATGGAGTCAAAGCGAACAAGAACCAATTTCCCATCATTATTAATCAATTCGAGTTGGCGTATGATTCCAGATCCCGCCACAGCAAATCGGTTACCCTTGACTTTTACAACAATACTGGAAGAGAAATTACAGAAATCACAATAGAATTCGCCCCGGCCCCATCACGCTACAGCGTGGCTCCGGAGCAGCCAGTGGGTCCCTTCGCTTATGTCAAGCGAACGAAAAAAATGAATGTTTCCGCCGGCGACTTTGCTACTGATACTCGGTACTCGGACGTGGGAAGCAGTGAGAAAGTAAATGCAGTATTTCTCCACTCCATTACCCTGTGCTTTTCTGACGGAAGCACTGCATTCTACAATGCAAATAGAGCTAAAAAGATGATGGAGAAAGCACCACGACAGCTGTTCAAGTAAGTGGTAACTGATGGTTGGCTGGCAGTCTTTCCCGTGGGGCAAGCCCATCGTGGTATCGAGCGGCCATCAATGTCAGGATGTGGATTTCGCTTCTCGTTAGTGGCCTCAGTGCTTACGCTTCGGGCCCTGTCCAGTCCGGATAGTAATTTCTCAGGTCCCGGCTTATGAAGAAGGAACCTCAGAAACCTGCAAGTCAATTTCCCGAGAAAAACCTAACGCCCGAAAAAGCGAGTTGACTTAATCATTCACCCTGGTACATGCTTTGCATCTATGAAAGCTTTGCTCAGCTCATTAATTGCATCTCTTCTCGTTCTAAATTGCCTAACAATTTATCCGGATCCAGATGTGTCTGGCTACAATGTTCCGGCCTATGAGGCCAATGCCAGCCAGGCACCGGTCAGAGAAGCCTTGCAGGGTCATGGGCTGAGTCACGATGGCCGCTCGCTGATAACAATCGATGCAGACAAAAGTAAACTGAACTCCACCCGGTGCATCATTCCGGCTCTTTTCATGTTTCTTATTCCGTGCTGGGACAACGAACAATACGAAGTTACTTTCGAGGTCAAAGCGCCACTCCTGGATTCCAGCAAAAGGGAACTGGTAAAAACCAACATCGAAAACACCCAGATCTATTTTTTCCCATTTTTCTTATTCAGTCCTTTCATCGACGATACGGATCCTTTTACAGGAGGACTGGATGAAGCGGCCCTGAAAGCAGCACCGGATATACAAACAGCTGTGCAGAGCATGCAGGCCTGGATTCAGGAGAAGAAGAAGAAAATTGATCGAGTCAAAGCCAACAGGCAACAGTTTCCCATCGTCATCAACGAATTCTTATTTGCCTACGATTACAGATCGAGCTACAGCAAATCTGTGACGCTGGACTTCTACAACAACACAGGAAAAGAGATAACCGAAATTACCATTAAGTTTGCACCTGCACCATCGATTTTCGTTATAACCCCCGTAAAGCCAGTGGGTCCCTTCGCCTATGTGGAGAGAACAATTAAGATGAGAGTTCCACCGGGTGGTTTTGCAACGGAAACACGGTACTCCGACGTTGGAAGCAGTGAAAAAGTGAACGCCGTATTTCTAGAAGCCATTACCCTTCGCTTCGCGGACGGAACAACGGCCTATTACAATGCCTACCGGGTAAAGAATATGATTGAAGAGGCACCGCGTCAGTTGTTCCAATAGATAGTCCGCGATGGCTTACGCACCGCCACCACTCAAAAACAGAAATTGCCGCTTATTACACCGCTGCTGCCACTGCCCCAAGGTTCTCATGCGCTTCCTTTAGAAGTCGCTCTGTAGTGGAAAAATCAATACAGGCATCGGTTATGGATACTCCGTATTTCAGATCCTTCAGGTCCGCAGGAATCTTCTGGTTTCCTTCATGCAGATGGCTTTCCAGCATGATGCCAACCAGCTGATCATTGCCCGCCCGACGCTGGTTGACGATTTCCTGGAGGGCAATCTCCTGCTTTCCATGCTGTTTTCCAGAATTCGCATGGGAACAATCCACAACAATGCGATTCTTGCAGCCTGATTTCTTCAGTGCTTCCATTACTTCGGCTACGCTGGATTGATCGTAGTTGGGTTTACTGCGGCCTCCTCGAAGTATGATGTGACAATGTGGATTTCCCGTGGTACGGACCACGCTAACCGAGCCATCCTCATCCACTCCCAGAAAACTATGCGGATGAGCGGCTGATTCGACAGCTTCGAGAGCAACCTGAGCATTTCCGTCCGTATTATTTTTGAAGCCCACTGGCATGGAAAGCCCGCTGGCCATCTCTCTATGAGTCTGGCTCTCGGTTGTGCGAGCACCGATGGCCGCCCAGCACACAAGATCGCCGATGTACTGAGGTATGAATGGATCCAGAAACTCGGTTGCGGTAGGAAGACCCATCTCCAGGATTCTAAGCAGTATCTTTCTGGCTTTTTCCAGACCAGTATTAATGTCATAGGATCCATCCAGATGAGGATCGTTGATCAAACCCTTCCAGCCGATGGTGGTCCTGGGCTTTTCGAAATACACACGCATGATGGGAAACAGTTTATCATCCAGTTCCTTCGTCAGCCGTGCGAAGCGCTCTGCATATTCAAGAGCGGCCTTTTCATCATGAATGGAACATGGACCGGAGATCACCATAAACCTGGGATCATCTCCGGAAAGAATTCGTGCGATAGTCTGGCGACTGTTACTGACCAGTGCGGAAACCTCAGGAGTGGCGGATAGTTCGGACAAAAGCTGAGTGGCGGGTCTTAGTTTTTCGAAGGATTTTACGTGAATATTCTGAGTTGAAGTCATGGGTCTATGTCCATTTTTTTCTGACGGTGGTCTGGCTGGCAAGTGAGGATTACATGCGAATGCCGTTTGCTCTTATAGTTTCGGCCGGGCTGCACCAGCCCTGTACCCGGGAAAACCGGGGAATCTAATTCTTTTCGGGGACTCGTTGTACTCTGGGAAGTCGAACCCGAAGCTCCGTGCCTTTCACGGCATCGGTCGAAAAGTCTATGTCGCCTCCATGGGCGCGTACAATGAGGCTCGCGCTGTAGGTGCCCAGACCGGCCCCTCCTGAAGAGGGACCACGGGAGTATCGCTCAAAGAATGATGCACGAACCTCCTCGGGGATTAGTCCCTGGTTATGGACTGAAATCGTAACATCCGATTGTGGTGCTGGCTTTTCCTGTAGCATAATGGACACTACGGATTCTTCCGGAGCAGCTTCGATGGCATTCTTGATTAGATTTTCCATCATGGTTTTTAGATGCAGTCCATCACCCGGAACCATGCAGGGCGGAGCCTGGTCCAGCAACCGATCTCCAAATGAACCCACCAGAGTGACACTTTTGTTTCTGGCAAGTCGAGCAAATCCAGCCACCACTTCCTGAAGCAATTGATTGAGGTCCACCGGATCCTGGGCCAGCTTGTATTGGCCAGATTCCATTTCGAAAATATCCAGAGATCTTTTCACCATTTCCAGCATCTGATCCGCGGATCGATTGATCCTTCTATACACATCTACGTGCGGCGAACCTTCAGGATCGGACAGGAGCATTTCGCTGTAACCCAGGATGACACCCAGCGGACTCTTCAGGTCATGCTGAATGATTCGCTCCGCTTCGCGACGCATGTTTTCGCTTTTTCGAAGGTCCACATTCAATCGATGAAACATCAAGGCTACCAGGGACACAGCCAGCGCGACTACGATAGTAATTGCAAGAGCCACATAGAACCAGGTTAGATCCATACCTGGATTGGGATCGTACATGAATCCATCCAGATCATAATCCTGACGCATCATGTTCAACTCAGCATATACGCTGGCAATGTGTTCCCATCGCCCGGGATACATATGCCCGATCTCTACGATTTCTGGCATCAGTAGCTTCATCTGCTCCGCTTCAAATCGAAGATGCTCCAGGCTATGTCTCTTGCTGTACCTGTTGTAAATTAGCTGAATGATTTCCTCTGGATTCTCCATGGCATACCGCCATCCGCGGAGACTGGCTTCGCGAAACCGCCGAACACGATCTGGATGATCTTCCACCTGGGATTGAGTGGTAAACAGGTTGTCCCCGTAGAAGTCGATGCCCGCGGCCCGAGGAGAAAAAAGCAGATAGGGAACATTCTGAACCCGGAGGGCAAAAGGTTCATCGGTAATATAAACCGACATCGCATCGGCCTGACCCTGAACCAGTGCGGCCGTATTGAAGGTATGGGGAGGTTGAATCAGTTTATGAAGAGAAACACCTTCTCTGTTTAGATAGGCAAATAACTCGGCGGAATGAGGCTCTATCATCACCTTCTTGCCTTCCAGTCCATGCAGAGTCTGTATTCCGGAGTCTTTTCGCAACAACAGTGCCAGAGGCGAATGTTGAAAAATTACCGCAAGCACCACCACAGGCTCACCTTTTTGGTGCATCAGAACCAGATCGGTGGTTCCAACACCAAATTCTGCATGTCCGTCCAGCACCCGATCTATGGTTTCCTGCCCTTCTGTGGCTTCCAGGATCTCTACATCCAGGCCAGCTTCGCGGTAGTAGCCTTTCTCCACGGCTGCATAGTAACCGGCGAATTGAAACTGATGCTTCCACTTTAACTGCAGTCTTACAGGTTCCAGAACTGTACCAGGAGTAGTAGCCGGACTATCGTTCAATTGATGATCATGGGTGGTGGATTCCTGGGAGTCGGGCTGCCCTCCTGGATGAGCCAGAAGAAAACCTGGAGAAACCAGCGATAGGAGAACAAGCCACCTGAGACCGAGCCACCGGAACCATAGAGCGTAGGAAAAGCCTATCAAGAGCGCGGATCTCATTCGGACACTTCTCCAATGTCTTCATTCCAGAGCTCCGGCCTTTGTTCAATGAATTGGGCCATCATATCGATGCAATCTTTAGACTGAAGATCTATAACTTTGATTCCGTTCTCCCGGAGCCAGTCCAATCCCCCGGGAAAGTTTACGGACTCCCCCACGATGACGGTACCTATGTTAAACTGACGAATCAATCCGCTACAGTACCAGCAGGGTGCCAGAGTAGTCACCATGATTTTGTCTCTGTAGTTTTTCTGTCTTCCAGCGTTTCGAAATGCATCAGTTTCACCGTGCACCGAAGGATCATCGTTTTGCACTCTTCGATTGTGACCACGGCCCAGAAGATTTCCTTTTGCATCGAACAATGCAGCACCAACTGGTATCCCGCCCTCTTCAAGGCCGGCCCGGGCTTCTTGAATCGCAATCTCTAGCATCTGCTTATGGTCCATAGATTCCCTGTTTATTGATCGGTAAGAAGCTGTCCAGGGTAAGAGGGCCCAGGGGTGGGCCCAGAAGTCAAGAGATCGGTAGCACCGGCGGATCAGTGCATGTAGTGCGAAACAGGCCTGGCGCTTTCCCTAGCACTGAAATAGGACGCCTCGACCTGGATATTCAAGCCTCATTTCCATGAGCTCCCATTCATCGTAGCGAAGAACCTAGTCCGCAAATTCCACTTTCATCATATCCTTAATGAATTCTCGGATTCTTAGCATATCCATGGGAAGGGTGAGAGTCTGGCATTTTGCACAACGCCCTTTAAAGGGCTCATTCTGATACCTTAGATAGAGCATTCTGGGTGGAATTCCAGGAACTGCACCCAGCTTCTCTTCCATTATGCATCCATCCACATCCGGTCCAGCGATGACCAGGCAATGATCCGGACCGATAGGGGCAGACGAGTCTACGATATGGAAGTGATGTCCCTCGTCTTCCAGCACTTCACGGACCACAGAGCGCAGACCATCGTCATCGGTTATTACTAGAATGTATGCATGCATGGCTCGGCCACTTATTCTTCGCGCGTGGAATCTTCCTGGGCTTTCAGATAGTCATTGATGAATTGCACTATCTCCTGGTTGATTCTCTCTTTGTCGGTTCGCACGTATTTGCTGAGCAGAACATGGGCACCATCTTCGATAGCCACCGATCGATTCAAAGGATTCCCTCCGAATTTGGCAAATCCCTCCAGCATTGCATTCACATCTGCCGTGGGGTCCTGCTCCTGCTCATTCTTGTAATAATATAGCATGAGCGTCGGGCATTGCACAGCCTCAAAAGTGGCCGGCCGGGCAATGTATTCTTTCAAATTGTACAATGGCACCAGGGCCGACATGTATTGCTTTGTGTACCAGTATTCCTCATATCCATCCACGGACCTGGCATTTTTCGGATCTCGGGAGGAATCTCGAACTTCGCCGCCATTCACCATTTCAGCCAGAACCAGACCACCAGGATACCCCAGAACATTCCCGGTCTTATCTCTGAATTCGTAGAAAGGTGATGCCAGAATCAGAGCATCCACTTTGTCAGGATAGTTGGCCGCCAGGTAGGTAGAGATAAGCCCACCCATGCTGGTTCCCACAACCACAACGTGGTCGCCCAGCTTCTGCATCATCTGCAGAGCATCAGCCGAGTAATCCAGATAATCAGCCAGTTCTACGGAATTATGGTCCTCCATATTCGTTCCATGGCCGGGCAGACGCAGATAGAAGGTATTGGCCTGAAACTTAGAGGCAATTTCGTCCATGACCATTTCCCCTTCGGCCCTGGAAGCCCCAAATCCATGTACATAGAGAAATGCAATGGGTGTTTTATCGCCATAACGAATGAGTCGCTCTTCATTTCCGGGACGAGCTCCTTTTTCGGCGCCCTCCTGCAGCCGATCCTGCAGATATACATCAAAGCTGGCCTTTTCATCTTCTGTTAATCGACTGTGATATTCATAGCCGGGGCCTGGCAGAAGTGCATAGCCAAGAATAAATAGCCCCAGCAGGGACACATACAGCTTCCAATTGCGGTACAGAGGTCTTTCTTTTTCCATATTTCCGATCCGATAATTTATACGTCGGTCGAACCTACGACAGCCAGACGAAAGGAAAAGTTTTTTTCCAACGGATGACCTATGCCTGAAACTCAGATACGAAATAGCCAGAGCGTAATGACTCAAGTGGCAGGAAATACAGCCTTTCGTGTCTGTATTTTTCCCGAGCCCGCCGAGCATTTCCCGGAAGATCCGGAGCTCTTTCTGGAGAATTACCAGCCCATCCAGGTGCATCGGGATGCAGAGGGCAAGGCTGTGGCGAAAAAGAAGGATCTTCGCTTCGTATTTGATCCTCCTACCGGAATATTTCGCCTGGATTCTGGCACAGAAGATCTGCTGGCCGGTCAGATCCGCACTGTGGAGTTTCCTCTGGATCGAATCAAGATACAGCTGGAAGCCGATGAGCAATTATACGGGATGGGCGCTGCCGGCAATGAACCGGATCGCATGAATCAGCACTTTTTGCTCAGAAGCATGGATACGCAGTTCTATGCTACTGCGGGCCAGACCTATTCTACATTTCCCTTTTTTCTTATTCGAAAGGGAAACCGGTTTCGAGCCATCTATTTGCATACTTCCTATCCGCTGGATATTACCACCACCAATGACACATCCGGCGAAGACGGTGCCTCCATCATCATTCAGTATTACCGTCCCGAAGCAGCGCAGCCTGTGGATCTGTTCTGCTTCTATGGCTCAATCAGGGAAATCCTGGATGCCTATACAGCCCTCACCGGTCGACCGTTCCATCCTCCGCTCTGGGCTATGGGATTTCATCAATCCAGATGGTCCTATAAAACAGCCCATCGAGTGAAAGAGATTGCTGATGGATTTCGCCAGAGAGATCTTCCCTGCGATGCCATTCATCTGGACATTCATTACATGGACCGATACCGGGTATTCACCTGGAGCAATGATCGCTTTCCGGATCCAGCACAACTGAATCGGGATCTGGCAGAGATTGGAATTCGCACGGTGACCATTGTTGACCCAGGAGTCTTCATAGGCGATGACTACTCGGTATATCTGGATGGTCTGAAACAGGATCTTTACTGCAAGCGTACAGATTCCGATGAAAATTACCGTGGCAAGGTCTGGCCAGGTCCCACGGTGTTTCCGGACTTCATAGAAGAAAAAACCAGGATATGGTGGGCCAGCCATCACAAGACATTGTTCGATGCAGGTGTTTCTGGCATCTGGAACGATATGAATGAACCGGTTCTACAAATCGGTAAACTGGATGAGCCTCTGGATCAGCCCATTCGCCATCAAAGCGGCTCCCATGCGAGGTATCGAAATCTTTACGGAAACTATGAGGCGAAAGCCACCAGGGATGGATTTCATCGCTGGAAGAAAGGCGAAAGAACTTTTGTTTTAACACGATCCGCTCATTGCGGGATTCAGAAGTATGCGGCACTATGGACCGGGGACAATCACAGTACCTGGGAGCATTTGAATGCCAATCTGCATATGGTGGTGAACCTGGGGCTCAGTGGCGTTCCCATGAGCGGCGCCGACGTTGGAGGATTCTGCAGGGGGCCCGGAAGCCTGGGTGCTATAAAGCTCTTCAAAAACAAGGAGCTATTCGCACGCTGGATGGAGCTTGGCTCTTTAATGCCTTTCTTTCGGGTTCATACCGTCCTGTACAGTTTTTCCCAGGAGCCCTGGAGCTTTGGCGATGAAGTGCTGGAAATATCCAGAAAGCACATGAATCGCAGGTACAGGCTCATGCATTATTTTGCCAGCCTCATCCATGAATCTCATCATACCGGGGAGCCTCTGGTACGTCCTGTCTGGTATGAATTCCCGGAGATGAATGAAGATGGTCTGGAATCTCAATTCATGCTGGGACCGAGTCTGCTGGCCTGCCCGGTGCTTTCACCGGGAATGAAGAAACGCAAGGTGGTGCTTCCTCCGGGTGAATGGTTCGATTTTGAAACCGGCCGCAGATACGTCGGCGGACAGAGCCACTTTCTGGATACAAAGCCAGGATACTTTCCTCTGTTTGTTCGAGGAGGTTCGGCCATTCCAACATGTCCGGCAAGACGAAACGCAGAAGACAGTGTAAGGTCAGGCCTGCATATCGAAATCTATCCAGGGGAAACCATGTGCGGCACCGTCATTCTGGACGACGGAATTACAGAAAACCAGAAGCCCACACGTATAGATGTGAAAGGGTCTCAGAGTCGCACCGGTCAGCTTACGATACAGATAGATGTAGAGCCCGGAGATTACGAACCGCTGTTTCGTAAATTCCAGCTAAGACTACCCGGTGTGTTTCGTCATATGCTTGGTGAAAACTCAGTTACGGGAGCATCCGTGGATGCGGTTCGGGAAGACCGTTCACTGGATATGATCTACTTTGAACTTCCTCTGCAAAGCGACACCTACAGATTCGATTTTCGAAATACGATTCAGGGCAGTTAGTGAATTGCTTCCGGGCTCATCGACACCGGCGGATGCACTCACAGGAACCGGCAAATGAAGCAGCATATCGACCACATCGATCATCGCATTGCCCGGTTGTTCAAGCGCTATGGTCACTATACCCACCGAGTGTCTCTGGGACTTTTATTCGTATGGTTTGGATCCCTGAAAATTGTAGGTCATAAGACAGCCACATCGATCATAGCTCATACAATCTACTGGGGATCCCCGGAGGACATTGTTCCTCTTCTGGGCTCTTTTGAGCTCTCCATTGGACTCTGTCTCTTGATTCGCCCACTGGCCAGAGCAGCTATTCTAATGCTCCTCGTAAGGCTTCCGGGTTCTGTTCTTGCTCTGTTGATGCTTCCGGAGGTTTGCTGGCAGGAATTTCCCTTCGCGCCCACTATAGCCGGTCAGTACCTAATCAAAGACATTACAATCTTTTTTGCTGCCATAGCCATTGCCGGTTCAGTCCGGGAAAAAAGCGATAGTGAAATCCTTCACTGACCCCAGGGGCCCAATTAGAAACGGTCCATGGCTTTCGCGATCCCGGGGATTTGCCCCCGCTGGAGCTGTGCTGGACACATCCGAATGAACTGGCCCCACCTTGATCCAGCCGATCCAATCGGCCATATCGGATGCTAAATGGTCGAATGTGATTCTGTGGCCCCGCTACCAAGCCAGAAGCTCAGAGGAACTGTAATGCAGACCCACAACAATCCGTAGGTAAGAATGGCAATCATTGTGGCCGGGTCGGAAAACACCTGGGCCCCCAGAAGAAGTGAAAGCGAAAGATTTCGAGTGGCCGTAGTCATGGACAGGGAACGCATATGACCGGCGGATTTACCTGCGGTCAAACCGAGTAGTAGAAGTGCGGCCACGAACAGAGCCATGGCCAGTGCTGGTTTCCATCCATTGGCAATCAGTATCTCTCCCTTGAGCCAGAGCAGCAGAATCGTAAGGACTACAAGGCATACGTTGGCCAGGATCCGGAAGTAACGAGACCAGATATGGGCCAGACCGGGCTTCCAGTGATGGCCCAGCATTCCCAGCAGGAGCGGTAGAATATGGAAAAGACCGATCAAGATCAGAATCTTGCCCAGAGGAATCTCCATTCCTTCGCCGGTTCCCAGTAGCTCCAGAAATAGAGGAACCGTCAGCAGAGAGGCGAAACTTAGAATTATAACCAGGGTTACCGAATAGGCTAGATTTCCTTTCGCATTGGACGAAAGCAATGGTCCCGTATTTCCTCCGGGCGCTGCAGCACAAATCATAAGTCCCAGCGCTGCGGCGGCAGAGAATTCAAAGGCCATTGCAAGCCCCCAGGCAATAAGCGGTGCAAGAAACAGATTTATGGCAAGGCCCCTGGAAAGCGGGCCCACTTCTTTAACACTGTGCATCACCGATGAAACAGGCAATGCCAGTCCCATGGCCAGCATCGCACTGCCGTTCAACGCGATTACCAGAGAGTCCTGTAGAAGTTCCCAGTTCATCCGGGAAACTCTAAAGAGTGTCCGAAGACAGTGAACCCTTTTTCCTTATTCGGGGGATTTTCTCCGGGCCTCGAGCGATGGAATCAGGCCGAAGGAAGCCGGAACGCTCATCGGGGCTCACCGTCGGCAATCAAAGACAAAGACAGGATCTGGTAATCGAGTCAAAAGCTGGGCGATTAAACCGGACGACCGAAGCCGCTATTCAGGACGGGTATCCATCTCTTCATGATTCGAGGAGGAATTGCTCTGGCCGCGAGGGTTAGCATCTGGCATCAGAGCTACGATAATTACGCCGATCCAGGAAAGGCAGAGTGTAAGCCCCAGAGCCAGGGGAATGCTCTGTGCCTTTCTTCTCGCAATATAGTTACTGAGTAAGAGCGGCGGAACATAGAGAAGGGCCACCAGCACCAGGATTATGAGGATTTCAAAAAGTCCAAGCGCCTGCATGCTTTTTACTTTAATCACTGAATAGCCCGGGACTGCATTTTAGCCCGGCGGTCATCGATTGGTTTTCTTTTTATGTAGACCGTTCCCATATCGCGAATCCCCGGAAACGTTTCGGCTGTAGAATTTTCCGTGCTATGATGCATCATTACCGGGCATTATCGGGCCAGCGTGCGCAGCTCCAGCAGTAGCCTTTCCAGAGAATGCATCCTTTCTCTGGCACGGGCAGCCAGCATGGGATAGCGACTGATTACATCTCTATAGAGTACCTGAACCTTGACGATGCCTGATATATAATCCCGGGCCCAGTATCTCTTACTTCTGTGCTTTTGCCCCTCGAAACGGCGAATGGTTTGCTCCAGTTGATTCTCGGCACGACGAAAGAATTCCATACCCGGCACATCCTGGGTAGGAGCGGATCTTCGTAACACCGCACCTATGCCCGCGGGCTCGGCACCACCCATGGCAGCTCGAAACAGCTCCTGCCCGGCGCGATACCCCGGAGTAAAGCCACGGTGCTGGGAATAACCGGGCGCCGGTCGATTCTGAGTATGAGAGGACGGACGAGAATTGGGATCTGGCTTCCGATAGATACGGGCTCCGCCAGGAGCGGTTTCCATAATCGGCACTCCCGCCTTAAGGGCATCGTAGGCTTCGATTAGAATTCTGGCCTGGTCTTCATTCCCTTTTCTATCGGGATGGCAGTGCTTGATCTTTTCACGAAAAGCCCTCTTTACGGCTTCTGCTGAGTCCCCGGGGCGGACTCCTAGCAATCGACAGTATTTATAGAGGGTTTCCAAATGATGTCTCTCCGGTTGTTATTATCGGTGGTACCGGTCAGGATCTTCGATGATCTTCCCGGTTTTTCCATTCCCGATAGGTCATTCCGCTGGCAAGACCGGTGTAACTCCTTTTAGAGAACATCAGGAAAATAAAGCCAAGGAAAATACAGACCCAGCTAACAATAAATGCGGAGAGAGTTGTATTCCCTGTGTAATCTTTCAGCAGCTGATACAGAGAAAACATCAGAGAAAATGAGGCGCCGATCAAAAAGAAGATCCCCAGCACCAGAAAAGCTGTACCACCCATCCATTTACCGGATCGGTACTCCACCTGATAGGTCATGTAGGCCTTCAGGGACCGCAAATAGGCGGAACGATCAAACAGATAGGCTGCCAGGTTTTGCGCCAGACTGCGAAACAGTGGCAGGTTTCTGGCCAGCTCTGCATTCATCCGGTCTCGGTCCAGACCGGATGAATTTTGCCTGCTGGAAGACATTTTAGTTTTTGCGACCGATCAAGAGACCCAGCAGCAATCCAAAGCCCAGGCCTGTGACTCCGGCGATCAAAGTGGATCGTTCCGGATTTTCCTTTACATACTGGCCGGCAGCATCCACGAACTCCTGAGCCCCTTCGCCATAAACCGCTGCTCGCGCTCTGGCCTGCTCATAGGATTCCTGAGCTCTGGCTCGGGCTTTCTGAGCCTGACCCTTCAGGTTTTCATAGCCCTGCTTCAGTTTTTCCGAGTTATTTCCGGTTCCACCGGTTTCATTAGCATGTTCTTCGCTCATTTTGTTCTCCTGTGCTATGTTTAAGGATATCATGCCGGGCCCATTAATGCAAACGATATATGGCCCCCGCAAATTGCAGAACCATCAGTTATTTCCGGCTCCGCCCGGTCTGTAAACGGATTTACTAGCGGTGATCCGTGACTCCGCGCTTGCTGTTCGCAAAAAAATCCATGATCATCTGCACTTCGGGAGGCTGACTTCCCTGGTCCTTTAGATGCTTCAGGGCCTGGCTGGTGTTCATTTTCTGATGATAGATTATATCGTAGGCGGCCTTGATCTGCTTTCTCACTTCTGGACTGCTTCCAGCGCGCTTCATGCCCACTACATTCTGTCCAATGATTGTGGCCGGATTTCCATCGGCCGTCGCAAACGGAGGCACATCTTTCACGATTTTGGCACATCCAGCAACCATGGCATAATCTCCAATGTTGCAGAATTGATGGATGGCCACAAGGCCAGAAACAAGCACACGGTTCCCGATATGAACATGGCCCGCCAGAACGCTACCATGCACCAGAATGTTTTGATCTCCCACCACGCAATCGTGTCCAACATGAAAGCCGCCCATCAGATAGTTATTACTTCCGATGGTGGTGGGCCGATCCAACTTGGTGGCCCGATGGATATTGGTCTGTTCACGGAATACATTGTTGTCTCCAATTAGAAGACCGGTGGGCTGGGCAGAATCAAAACCCAGGTCCTGTCCGTCCGCTCCCAGGATTGCATGGGCATCGATTCTGTTGTTCTTTCCGATGGTGGTGTGCGCGTAGATGCGGACATGGGAGCCGATTCTGCATCCTTCTCCGATCTTGACATTTCCATCAATGACTGTATAGGGCCCGATTTCAACGGAATCATGGATGTCGGCGCCGGAATCTACAATTGCTGTGGGGTGTATGGCCATACCTTCATTTTCTCACTCCCTGCATGTCTGCAATTGAAATACTTGCCGGGTACCCTGTAAAATTGATCCTGACGGAGTATAGTATGCCCGGTGCCATAGTATGCCTCGTCTAATGCAAAGAGGCTCCATTGAGGTACGGTGACGGTTCGCGTAGAAAAAATGGCGGCGGCATCCTTAAGAATTTATCCCGGAAGGAAGAAAGCATGGCAGAGGCAAACCAAGAAGATCTGGTAAGAACTCGTATTCTGGACTGGGCAGCGCCCAATTTTCCCCTGGAGATCCGGGACCAGGCCGCCCGGGTGTATGTAGATTATCGAGCCGGAGTTAGAAACGAAGAGACAGAGGCCTTTGCCGGAAAGCTGGCCTTTGGAACCGGTGGAATGCGCGGAGTTCTGGGCACCGGTCCAGGACGTCTGAATCGATGGACCGTAGGCCGGGCCGCTCTGGGCTTTGTGCAATATATTAAAGAAACGTATCACAATCCTTCCATAGTTATTGCCCATGATTCCCGTCGCATGAGTCCGGAGTTTGCCCGAGTAGTGGCCGGTCTGGCCGCCGGCCTTGGAGTTAAAGCATTTCTCTTCAAAGGAGTAACACCCACTCCCATTCTATCCTACGCAGTGCGACACCTGGGGGCAGCGGGAGGAGCGGTTCTTACAGCCAGTCACAATCCTCCGGAATACAATGGGTTCAAAGTCTATCTAGAGGATGGATCCCAGTTTACGGGAGATGCCCAGGTCCGACTGGAGCAACTTATTGAAGAGATCCGGGACTGGGATCTGCCATTCCGGGAAGAAGGCTCAGAAGACTTCAAGAAGAACATTCAGTGGATCGGTCCTGAAATTCAGGAAGCCTATTACAATGAATTTCAAAAACGCGGATTGGCCAAACATGTGGATGCGAAGTTCAAGATCGTATTTTCTCCTCTGCATGGAACGGCCGGGCCCTGGCTTCCTCCCCTGCTGGAGAAATTCGGCTACAATGTAATCGGAGTTCCGGAGCAAATGGAGCCGGACGGAGAATTCCCTACCGTAGAGCTGCCGAATCCGGAGGAAGCGGAGGCTCTGCGACTGAGCGAAGAAACAGCCAGAAAGCACGATGCAGAACTATTCCTGGCTACAGATCCAGATGCGGATCGTCTGGGAGCTGGAATCAAGAGCGGAAACAGATATATCCTCTTAAATGGAAACCAGCTGGGTAGCATCATGTGCGCTTTCATGTGCGAAAATGCTCCCAAAAAAAGCGACAAGAATTACTGGATCTTTAAAACTATCGTCACCACGGACCTACAAAAGGTTATCGCAGAGAAAAATGGCATCAAAATTAAAGATGTGCTCACTGGATTCAAGTACATCGCCGAGCAGATGCGAGAGCTGGACAATGGAAAGAGCGGCTTTCAAAAAGGAAAGGATGTCTTCCTATTTGGAGGCGAAGAGTCCTATGGATACCTGCCTGTTGAATTTGTTAGAGATAAGGATTCTCTGTCTTCTGCATTGGTACTGTGCCAAATCATTCAACAGATGGGCAACCTGGAGACCTATCTAAACCAGATCTATCTGAAGTACGGTCTGTATCTGGAAGATCTGAAGTCGGTTACCATGAAAGGCAGCGACGGTCAGCAGAGAATGAACCAGATAATAGATTCTCTTCGTGAAAATGACATGGTAGGTATGGAACTTGAAAATCGCACAGTAGTAGAGGTGCGAGACTTCAAAAAGCAGACAGTAAACAAGAAACCAGCACCTGAATTCTTCGGGGATCTACCTCCTTCTAACGTTATTCAACTTCTTCTGGAGCCAGAAGGCAAACTGACCATTCGACCGTCCGGAACAGAACCCAAGGTTAAGCTCTACGCCAGCCTGAAGTATCCAGATCAGCCGCAAAGTCTGGAAGAGCTGAACAAAGCAAGAGCGGAGCTGGAAAATGAACTTGTAAGTATTTCCGGTTTGTTCTTTGCACGGACCGGGCTCACCAGGTAGATTTTTCCAGAAATTCAAGGAGTGCTCTGGCCTGGTTATGCTGACGGTCCCTGGCGCTGTAAAGCAGCGTAACATCCCCCTTTCTGTGCTCTTCGCTTAGCATGGACACCCCCTGGCTGTTGGCTTCCAGCTCCTTCCAGTAGCGAGCTTTGAACTGGTCCCATTTTTTTGGATCATGATCGAACCATTTGCGTAACTCTGTGCTGGGAGCAATGTCCTTTAGCCAGAGGGATATATTGGCCTTATCCTTGCTAACTCCCCTGGGCCAGATTCGATCCACAAGAATTCGGATTCCATCGTCGGCCTCCGGCGGATCATAGATTCTTTTGAGACGGAAGGACACTGAAGCGATGCTGGATCAGCGAAAGAAAGAATAAAGCAGAATTCCAGGACCAGGTCTCCCTCCCGTCTACGGGCCCGGTCCCGGGAAGAATGGTCTGAAGGTAGTTTCATATCTGCCATTCCAATTCGCCAGGCACTTAGAATCGTTGACCTGCCGAAGGCCAGGCGAAAGTCAGTAAATAGCGGCTGGAATATTTCGGGGCCGGGAAATCTAGAGTTCGATTTTCCAATGGATCCCGGATCCACGCCGCCTGGAGTAAACAATGAGCGCCGAACAGGAAATCGAACAACAGGAATCGGATTTTACCAAACCATTGAGTCTCGAAGAAATCCAGGAAAAATCCGACAAATATCTGCTGGGCACCTATCGACGAGCCCCCATGGCCTTTTACTTCGGTCAGGGGGAATATCTCTATGACTCCGAAAACAATGCCTATCTGGATTTCCTTTGTGGAATCTCGGTAACGAATCTGGGCCATGGAGAGGCGGATTTAATCGAAGCCATTCGAGACCAGGCTGACCGAATTTTGCATACTTCCAACCTGTTCTACAATCAGGAACAGGCGTTGCTCGCAGAAGCCCTCATCGAGCATAGTTTTCCTGGAAAGGTATTCCTTTGCAACTCCGGCACTGAAGCCAACGAGGCTGCGCTAAAACTGGCCAGAAGAAATGCAGAGAATATGCAGGGAACTCCCATCGTCATCGCTCTGGAAAACAGCTTCCACGGTAGAACCACCGGTGCCATGGCTATGACCGGCCAGGATAAGATCCGTCAGGGCTTCGGGCCTTTGATGGAAGGTATGGTACATATTCCGGCCAACGACATTGAAGCTCTGGAAAGTGCCTTTGATCAATACGAAGGCAGAATCTGTGCGATGATAATGGAACTGGTGCAGGGCGAAGGCGGTATCAAACCCATGGATCAGGATTTTGTCATACGAGCGCGAGAATTAACCAAATCACAGAATGCACTTCTTATTCTGGACGAAATCCAAACCGGAATGGGCCGTACTGCCAAGCTTTTCGCCTACGAACACTATAAGATTCAGCCGGATGCCATGACGCTGGCCAAGGCCCTGGGCGCAGGACTGCCCATTGGAGCCATGATTGTGGCGGATGATTTTACCCATCTATTGGAGGCCGGAATGCATGGTTCTACTTTCGGAGGAAACCATGTAGTGGCCCGAGCAGCTTACGAAAATCTCAGAATCATCATGGGCCGCGAAATTCTGAAGAATGCAGAAGGGCTATCGGACTATTTCTTTCGCAGACTAAGACTGCTCCAGGAAACCTGCCCCATTGTAAAAGATGTGCGAGGTATTGGTCTGCATATTGGAGTAGAACTCACAGATCACGGTCCCGATGTAGTAACGCGATGCCGCGAAGAAAAGCTTCTGGTGAATTGCACTGCCGGTCATGTAATCCGAATCATGCCACCATTGAACCTGCCCCTGGATTCCGCCGCAGAAGGACTGGATATTTTCGAGCGAGTGGTGCGAGAATTCGCCTGAAGCCATTCGCCGGGAAAATCTTTCAGAAATAGTTCGAGAATCGGATCATCCATATTTCCAGAGGAGATTCTAGCAGCTCTGCGATAGAGTGGAATCCGCTGGCTGTGGCAATTCGAGTGGCATCATAGGTCCCTGTGCGATCCTGTAGTTCAGGATCTGCGCCATGCCTCAGAAGGCTTCGCACCACTTCCTCATTTCCGCGAGAAGCAGCCAGCATCAGCGGAGTTTCCCCGAATTCATTTCTGGCGTTGGGATTTGCGCCGACTTCCAGCAATCGATCCAGAATGTAGATATCCCGGGCGCGAATGGAGTAATAGATGGCCGATTCTCCCCTGTTGTCTCTCTGATCAATAGTGGAAGGAAGAATCAATAGTTCCGCAGATTGGCGATGAGCGCCGCGAATCGCATGCATCAAAGCGGTTCTGCCCTTAAAGTCCTGCTTCAAAGGCTTCGCCCCCAGAAATAGAAGGGCGCGCAGCGCATCATATCGATTGAGACCGGCAGCAATCATAAGCACCGTGTATCCGTTTTCTGCTTCTGCCGCCTGAACATCTGCGCCATGCTCCAGAAGCATCCAGACAATTTCTGGAGTCCCCCTGTATAGAGCGTAGTGCAACGCTGTTTCCCGGCCATCGGTTCTGGTGTTTATATTCACTCCAGCATTAATAAGCATTTCCACGCACCTGGATTTGCGAAACCAGACAGCATGGGTCAGAGCGGTTTCCCCTCCTTTTACCTGTGCATTTATGGTCTGAGGGGAAGCGGATGCCAGAAGCCGACCAAATCTTTCAGGATCGCAATCCCGGGCCGCATCCACCAGGCCGGACTCGGATAGACGAATTACCGGTGCAGAGATCTGCAGAGTTTCCGTGTGTTTCGCATTATCGGTGGCATCCGCACAGGCAAGAGACAGATGTGCTGCAGCGATGCAGAGCCAGATTCTAAAAATAGGCAGGCAGACTCGGAACACTTTTCGCCTGACCTGGGACCTCCCAGGGTTTCGATTCATGACGTAGAGGCTGCTGAACTTCATTCGGACCATCTCAGTACTCCGATGGAAAACGGAGGCATACGAATCCTGTGGGTCGATTCACTATTGTTCGCGTCTGAGAATTCTTCTGTGCAGTCTGGAACCTTCTCTGAAAACAGAGACCATTGCGCATCCCCGGTATCCCCGGACGGAACTTCGATGTCCAGGTCGCGATAATCGGCCCCGGCATTGGCGACGGCCAATACGAACTGGCCATCTCTGTTTAGAAGAACGGCCGCAATAGTATCATCCTGTATTGGGTTGGCAGGCTTCCAGACTCCAGCATTTTCCATCAGATGCTGATTCAAGAACTTGAATGCCTCAAAAGCGGGCCGATTGCTCCCTCCTCTTTCCGGAGAACGAATCAACCCCCAGGAGGAAGGATCCCCATTTAGATCGGAAAGACGCCAGGCCACCGGAGCAGAGGCCCCCTGGTTAATGTGAATCAATGTATTGGCCACAAACTGTATGGCAAATTCATGGGTATCGGAGGCTGTAAATAGAGCGCTCTTCGCCGGGCTGTAATATTTCGCATCCCGGCGACGGGAAACCTCCCTTGCATATTCGGTAATAAATACAAGCTTTTCCGGATTAATTTTTCGAAAGGCAGCTTTTGGGGATTTCCAGGCGTTTCGCATTACGTTCAGGTTATCTGAATCGGTAAGCACTTCATCCCAGGCATGCAGCGAAAATGCGTAGATGGACCGCTCGGCTCCAGGTGGCATGGATTGAATCCATCGAGTGGGAATTCCTTCCAGATCCAGCGAAGAGAGGCCGGGCCCAAGGATTCGAACATGGGAAAACCCGGCTGCATCGAAACTTTTACGGGCATCCACTACCATGTCAAAGTATCGCTTCGCAGGAATATGTCCGTTCCAGTTGCCCTCCGGCTCATTGGCCAGCTCCACGTAGTCCACCTGCATATCATGGCTACGAAAATATTCTAGCAAAGCTACCCAGAGACGAACCAGCTTTTTCTCCGCTCCCGGCTTGAAGGTTTTCATATAGTCATTTTGCAACCAGTGATAGGGCTGCTGATAGATGATCAGAATCACACGAATGTTATGCTCTTTGAAGAAGGCGAAACTCTCTTTAAACTTCTGCAGCCGTCCGGGGTCCTGCTCATTGAAGTGAGCGGCAATATGTTCCTTAAGCATGGCCGGATCATCCGGCACCTGCTGCTCCAGGCTGGCCCAGCTGGGTCCGGCCTCCAGGCGAACAAAGGCAGGTTTCAATTCAAGCATGCGGTCCAGATACCTGGTTTCCTGACCATACACCGAAAGCCCGAACCCAAGGTACCTATGCGAAACTTCTGAGCTGAATTTTATGGCGAAGGGCCTTACAGGAATATTGTCTTTCGTTACTGACTCTACGAAAGTGGAACAATCCCTGATTGTATCATTGAGTTCATGGCCGGGCTGACAGAAACTCAGCATCAGAGGAATCAATAAGGCCACCCTTCGCATCGGCAATTCAGAATGCTTCGGTTTTTCAACGCAAGTGCAATCCGGTTTGTGCAAAGGAGAGATTCCTATGTATTCGACGCTGTAGTTCTACATGCTATTGATCCAACCCTCAGCGAGCCCAGAGAAGCCAGATTCATAGGTTCCAGGTTCAAACAACCCTTACAGGGACACTTCGAAAGTGATCTAAAAGGAGTGTCCGGGGGACATATGGCAGAGGTCCACAACTTCGGAACAATGATTCAATAGACCTGCCAGCCTGTTACTTTGCAGCCAGGGAGAACCCATCCTACTTCGTCCTAACCAGCCTTGAGCATTTTTTATCCTCCAGATTTCCAGCTTTTCCGATAATTACAGAAGCTATGGTTGAGCTCCAAAGCGTAGACTTCTCCAGAAAGATCAAAAGCCGACCGGCCCCGGCACCTACCGGCATTCCGGCTGCAGATCGATCCACACCGTCCGCCGGACAGGGTAGAACTGCGTCCGGGCGACTACTGGGCTATGGAGTGGCAGCGGCTCTCTTGATTTTTGCTGCCGGGCTTTATTCAGGAATCAAGATCGGTCAGTTTAAAAGCTTTGAGCAATCCCTGGTAAAATATCCCGATGGAAAACCTCCTGCCGCACAGGAAGGTCAGAAGCCGCAGCAGAGCCTTAACAGTTTCGCAAACCGGCCTCAGCAGACCGCCGAAAAAGAAGGTCTCTTCATTATTAAAGTGGGCACCTTCAGCGAGGACCGAGCCAGAGAACTTCAGGGAATCCTGGAGAGCCGTCCCGAGATGCAGGAGCTGCGAACTCTAAAGTGCAAAAGCGTAAGTAGCGATGGAGCATTGCATCAATCCATCTTTCGCACAGAAGTGCAGGATGCCCGATTACAGAACCTATTCTTCGGTTGCTTCTCTACGGTAGATACAGCTGGCGAAGCTCTGGAAGAACTGAGCAAATTGAACATTGCCGGCACCGGATCAGCTCGGGTATTTGAAATCGACGGTAAGTAGTGCCAATCCCTGGCCGTCTGGCCACGTTTGCTCAACGTTCTACCTTAGAAGAGCGCTCAACCGCCTATAGATTCGAATCTTAAGCCTCAGCAATAAACTGGAACTAATCTGCCTCCGGATAGTTCGCAGCTTATCAGGATTGCGCACGGCGAATACCTCCGCGATGCGGTGATCCTCCATGCGAAACTGGACTACAGAGCTCAATGAATCATCCTCATCAAATTGCAGCACAGAAAATGTACCTCCGATGCTTACAGGTACTGTATAGCTTCGGGGAAATTTTGAGGCCAGCCCGGCAAAGAATCGGCTGGAGTTTTCCGCTCCAAATACTGTTCGCATGGCTGCAGAAACCTTTCCTCCACCATCCGTATGAACCAGTACATCTTCTGTAAGTAGTCCCAGCAAAGACTTGAGATCCCCCTGGTTGCAGGCTTTTTGAAAAGAGATCAGCAGACTTCTCTTTCGCTTTTCATCCATTGTGGCGCCGGGGACGACTTTGGCACTTGACCTGGTCGCAAACTCGCCTGTTGATGCCCCGGATCTTGAATACCTTTTCCCGGGCTCCATCGCTGCAGGATTGTTATCCTTCTGCCTGGCCTGCCGGATCCTCTTTCTTGCGCGCTCCGCAATCTTTCTGCAGTGATCGGACCTTTTCTTTACGATTTCTGCGATCTCTAGATATTCGTAATCGAAGACATCTCGCAGAACAATCACTGCTCGCTCCAGAGGAGACAGACTTTCCAGAAGAAACAGGAAGGCCGCGCCTGCCGTTTCAGAAAGCACCATGCTTTCTTCAAATCCATCTAGAATCGGTTCCGGAAGCCAGGGACCGGGATAGACTCTTTTCTTTTCGTATGCCGCCCGTTTAGCATCTATGGCCTGCCTTGTAACCATGGCGACCAGATACCCTGCCGGATTGCGAATGTTGGATAGATCTTCTCCGGAGAACTTTATATAGGCTTCCTGCAGAAGATCCTGTGCATCTTCGTAAGATCCCATCATGCGATAGGCCACAGAAAAGAGCTTCTGGCGATGCTCCTGAAACACCGCCAGATGATTTGATTCTAATTCTTGCAAATTTTTACCCGCTTAACTGGCCGCCCGCATTCTGGAGTTGCCGGATGCAGAACTGGCTACAAGTCCATCTGATTCGATGCTGAAAGTGAGAGCCAGGGTATTGTAGTAGGTCTCTGCAGCAATGCACCATCCAATATCTGCGATCTGACGCTCATCAAAATACCTGCGTAACTCATCAATGACTGCCGCGGAAACATGCCCTTCCATACGATTCCTCACAAAACGAATCAAAGCCTTTTCCGATTCCGAGAATTTCGCAGACTGTTCGTTCCCATTCACCAGAGCCGTAAATCTCTGTCGATCCAGCTTTTTTTTGAAGGCATCGGCCAGAGCCATGTCGCCGCAGAAGGAGCAGCCGTTTTCCAGGGAGACCAGAAGCCGCACCATGGTTCTGTCCTGCTCGCTTAGTTTTAGTTTTCGGGCAAAGGTGCTTTCGATTTTCAAAGCAAAGGAAAGAATGGCCGGATTTCGGGAATAGAGAATCGGAATTGGGCTGAGCACTCGTCCGAACATTTTCTTTGATAGAAATGCAGCCAGCTTTGCTTTCCAATTTTTGAGCGGAGCCGGAGCCAGAAGAGGTTTTTCCATTACATGATTGTGTTTTAGTTCCATGCAAGGATGACGATCCGGCAGCTCCCTTTGTGACAGGCGCGGAAAAAAATTCCCTGGTTTCTCGAACAGCCAGATGGGAAAACCGGGCCCCGGCTAAAAGCATCGGTGGGATCAGAAGCATCGGTCCGACCATTAACGTCGGTCCGACAAAAAAGTACCACTCCAGCATCGCCGCAATCCATTCAGGCTGCCCGGGATTGGCTTTACGGAGAGCTTCCTTCCTCCAGACTGGATAGACCATGGCCGAACAGGAAAATCGATTTGATGTAATAGTTATAGGAAGCGGACCAGGCGGATATTCGGCTGCCATTCGAGCCAGCCAGCTGGGCTTAAAAAGTGCAGTAGTAGAAAAGGAAGCCCTGGGTGGAATCTGTCTGAACTGGGGCTGTATTCCCACCAAGGCATTGCTGGAAAGCGCTCATCTACTGGAGAAAATAAAGAAAGCCCGGGAGTTCGGATTATCGGTGCAGGATCCATCGGCGGACTTCGGAACTGTCATCGATCGGTCCAGAAGAGTAGCCAACCGGATGTCCATGGGTGTGGACTATCTGATGAAGAAGAACAACATTACCGTCATTAACGGAGAAGCCCGATTCAAATCGCCGGGCAAACTCGAAATTCATTCCAGCGAAGATGGAAAGGAAACCGTAGCCGAATACGAAGCCACAGACATCATCATTGCCACCGGTGCCAGAGCTCGAGCCCTACCTGGTCTCGATTTCGACGGAAGCACGGTTCTGGACTACAGAAGCGCCATGAGTCTGGAAAAGGCGCCAGGAAGCCTGGCTGTCATCGGGGCCGGGGCCATTGGAGTGGAATTCGCGGATTTCTATCGCAGCATGGGAAGCGAAGTTACAATCTTCGAAATGCTACCGCAACTGCTGCCCATCGAAGACGAAGAGGTATCGAAGGCCCTCAAGAAGAGTTTCGACAAGCGTGGGATTCGTTGCGAACTTTCCATTTCCGAAAGCAAGGTTGAAAAGACCGACAGGGGAATCAAGATTCAATACAAGAATAAAAAAGACGAAGACCAATCCGCAGAGTTCGACGCGGTGCTTGTTGCTATAGGCATCCAGGCCAATACAGAAAACCTGGGGCTGGATCTCTCTTTGGAAAAAGATCGCATCAAAGTGGATGAAAGATACGCCACGAATGTGCCGGGTATCTACGCCATCGGCGACTGTATTCCGGGACCGGCTCTGGCCCACGTAGCCTCCCATGAAGCGATTCGCGCTGCTGAAGCCATTTATTTGAATCGCTCCGGCAAAGATGATATACATTACGAACCCATAGATTACGATATCATTCCTTCCTGCACCTACTGTCATCCAGAGGTGGCCTCCATAGGAAAAACCGAACAGCAGTTAAAAGATCAGGGAATTGAATACAGCAAGGGCCAGTTTCCTTTCACTGCGTCCGGACGAGGACGAGCTGCCGGAGATACAGATGGATTCTGCAAGATACTCTCCGGAAAGAAGCACGGTCGTATTCTGGGAGTGCACATTGTAGGCCCGGGAGCCACTGAAATGATAGCAGAAATGCAGCTGGGAATGGAAGCGGAACTGGTAACGGAAAATTTCGCCCGTACCATGCATCCGCATCCTACCCTTTCCGAGGCTGTGATGGAAGCGGCGGCTCAGAGTCTGGGCGAGTCCATCAATATTTAGAAGATGACATCAGCCCGGGTAGCCGGCCGCCACCGGCGTTGTTATTGTGAAAGACCCGCACGTCCGGGAAAATAGTCGGATCAGGAGATAACGTGGCTCGAGAATTTGACATACCTCTCTTTTACCGGTCAGAAATCATATCCACCATCAAGAAGGCCCGCAAGGAATCGGATCGATACAGAAAGGATTTGAGTCCTTCCAGCCTGGATCTGGGTGATATCGAAATTCGCATAGCACGTCACTTTGGCTTCTGTTTTGGAGTGGAAAATGCCATTGAGATCGCCTACAGAGCGCTGGATGAGAATCCGGATCGTCGCATTTTTCTATTAAGCGAAATGATCCACAATCCGCACGTGAATGAGGATCTGATTTCCCGGGGCATTCGATTCCTTATGCGAACGGATGGAACTTCTTTGATTCCATTTTCCGAGCTCAAGCCGGACGATATCGTAATTGTCCCTGCCTTTGGAACCACTGTAGAAATGTTCAAGGATCTGGAATCCAGAGGTATTCAGACCCAGACCTATAACACTACCTGTCCTTTCGTCGAAAAGGTCTGGAATCGCTCCGAGCAGCTGGGTCAAAAAGGCTATACCATAATAATCCATGGAAGGGCCAGGCATGAGGAAACCCGCGCTACGTTTTCGCATGCCAGATCATCGGCCCCCAGCCTGGTGATCCAGGATATGGAAGAGGCACGGCAGCTCGGAGATTTCATTTCCGGCAAACGCCCCATTAACGAATTACTGGAACACTTCGACGGACGCTACTCTCCCGGCTTCGAGCCGGAGCGAGATCTGCAAAGAATCGGTGTTGTAAATCAGACCACCATGCTGGCCACAGAAACCCATGAAATCAGCGAGTATCTGAAGGGAATTATGGCCACACACTTCCAGACCAATGAGCCGGGCGATCGCTTCGCAGATACCAGGGATACACTTTGCTATGCCACTTCGGAAAATCAGCAGGCTCTGTATGCTCTCCTGGAATCAGGGGGCGATGTGGCTATTATCGTAGGAGGTTATAACTCTTCCAATACATCTCATCTGGTAGAACTCTGCGAAAGACAGCTTCCCACCTATTACGTTAAGGATGAAAAGGAAATCAAGAGCCTACAGGAAATCCAGCATCTAAATGCTCATACCTCCCAGGTTGTGACAACCCGGGACTGGTTTCCCGGTAGCCGCATTGATGGAGCTTCCGGTCCCATTCGAGTTCTGGTCTCGGCCGGGGCCAGTTGTCCGGATGCTCTGGTGGACCGCGTGGTATCTCACCTGGCAGAGCTACTGGGCAGAAAGGATGGCCTGCAATTAGCGTTGGATCCCTACAGAAAACTATTATCCGCTGCCGAGTCTTGATCCAACATATCTGATCTATTCCGGGAGTTCTTTGGTCCAATGGCCCAATGGCATGGATTCCGAGGCGCGACTCCGGGCATTCAATCAAATCTAGCTTGCATATTGGGAATATCCCGTATTAAGTCCATGGCAGTCTATGCCCATGTCTCCGAAGCCGTTGCACATACCGGCCAATGATGTCATGGATGTTTCTTGCACAGGACGTGGCTCAAAAGGATTCGTAACTAGAGATGACAGAAGATCACCGAAAGGAAGATAATCGAGAGGAACAATCTACGGACGATACTTCAGCAAGATCGGACGTGGAAAACAACTCCGGTCACCGAGATCCAGATTCAGGAATTAGAAACCATTCTGAATCTGGCACAGAATTCCCTGGCTCCTCCGAAAGGAATTCTTTCTATGAGCCTGCGGGCAGCGACACAGATAAGCCAATACCATCGGATGACCGGGTGGGGAGAAACCTGGATTCCCTTCGTGGATCGAATGAATCGGAAGATTCCACAGTGCCTGACGATAGTCAGGACTCGGACAGTTCACAGGACTCCGGTGACTCTGGCGAAAGCACAGGACCGGTGGATGCAGAGGTTATAGGAGATTTTGCTCCCCATTCCATTGTACCTGCCGCCGAAGTTCTACCACAGCGATTGCCCATTCTGCCCATCGCCGAGCGGCCTTTCTTTCCAGGGATTACCCTGCCCATACAAATTTCTAACCAGGATTTTGTTCCCATCATCGAATATGCACTGAAGCATTCCCATAGATACTTTGGCGCGGTACTGACGAAGGAGCTAAACGAAGAGAAACCCATTGAAAGCAAATACCATGAAGTAGGCACGGCATTGAAGATCTTGAGAGCAGACCAGGCAGAGGACAGTCTGCAGCTTCTGGTGCAAACTGTGCGAAGGTTTTCCCGAAAAGAACTGGTTCAGTCGCCGGATAAGGGAATGGCCATTTGGGAAGTGGATTACCATGAGGATCCAGAAAAAACAAACCAGGAGCTCAAGGCATATACCCTGGCACTCATCACTTCAGTAAGAGATCTTCTTCGATTAAATCCGCTGTTTCAGGAACAGCTCAAAATGCTTCTGTCCAGCCTGTCCTACGATAAGCCAGGACTTATCATGGACTTGATTTCGTCGATGATGACTTCGGATGGAGACAAACTGCAGGAAATCCTGGAAACCTATTCTCTGATCCCTCGTGCCAGAAAGCTTTTACGATTGCTCCAGGAAGAAATACAGCTATTCGAACTGCAGCAAAAGATCAAACAGAGCATCGAAGAAAAGATTACTCAGCAGCAAAAGGAGTTCTTTCTGCGCGAACAATTGAAGGCGATTAAGAAAGAACTGGGACTCGAAAAAGATGATAAAGAAGCGGAGCTGGAAAAGTTTCAGGAACGGCTAAAGAAACTGAGCCTTCCGGAAGAGGCGAAAAAGGTTATTGAGGATAACCTGGAAAAGATCAAGTTAATCGAGCCAGCTTCGCCGGAATACAACGTTACCCATACATACCTGGACTGGCTTACATTGCTTCCCTGGGGCGTATATACAGAGGATAGCTTTGACATCGACAAAGCCAGGGAAGCCCTGGATCGAGATCATTATGGACTGGACGATGTAAAGGAGCGAATTCTGGAATACATCTCCACAGGAAAAAAGACCGGTCGCATATCCGGATCCATTCTATGCTTTGTAGGCCCGCCTGGAGTGGGAAAGACATCCATTGGTCGCTCCGTGGCCGAAGCTCTCAATCGAAAGTTCTTTCGCTTTTCCCTGGGTGGTATGCGAGATGAGGCCGAAATCAAAGGTCATCGCAGAACTTACATTGGTGCCATGCCGGGAAAATTCATTCAGAGCCTGAAAACTACAGAAAGTGCAAATCCTGTAATCATGCTGGATGAAATCGATAAGATTGGAAGCAGCTTTCAGGGAGACCCGGCCAGCGCACTTCTGGAAGTACTGGATCCTGAGCAGAATCATGCCTTTCTCGATCATTATCTGGATGTGCGATTCGATCTTTCCAGGGTTCTGTTCATCTGCACCGCCAATACCCTGGATACAGTTCCCGCTCCGTTACTGGATCGCATGGAAGTTATCAAGCTACCAGGTTATATTCTGGAAGAGAAAGCTCAGATCGCGCGCCGCTATCTCATTCCTCATGCTCTGGAAGAACACGGACTGAAGGATGAAGACCTGGATCTTTCGGATGATGTTTTGAACTATCTTATTGATCAGTATTCCAGGGAAGCCGGTGTGCGAAACCTGGAGAATCGTATAAAAAAGATCATGCGAAAGATCACCATGGCTCATGCTACTGGAAATACCGATCGCACAACTCTGACGAAAGAAAACCTGGTAGATTTCCTGGGCCCACCCATCCACACGGAAGAGCCTTTATACAAAACTCCTCCTGCAGGAGTAGTTACCGGTCTTGCCTGGACCAGCATGGGCGGAGCCACTCTTTCCATAGAATGTGGAGCGATAGTGCACTCCCAGGGAAATGGGGGATTCAAACTAACTGGCCAGCTGGGCGATGTTATGAAGGAATCCGCAGAAATCGCGTACTCCTACGTTCAATCCAATTCCACAAGGTTCGGAATCGATACATCCTATTTCGAAAAACATAAGCTGCATCTGCATGTGCCGGCTGGAGCTACACCCAAGGATGGGCCATCAGCAGGTATAACCATGGCTCTGGCCATTTACAGTCTGGCTCGACAGGAGCCGGTGCCCCCAGCATTTGCCATGACAGGGGAGTTGACTCTTACCGGTCGCGTGCTTCCGGTGGGCGGTATTAAAGAAAAGATTATCGCAGCCAGGCGCATGGGAATTCGCAGAATCATCCTTCCCAGAGAAAATCTGCGGGACTTCAAGGAGCTTCCAGACTACCTCAGGGCTGGTCTTAAATGTTTCTTTGTTCGCGCATTCGACGATGTAATTCATTCCATCTATGGATCCAGCGCGAACAGCTAATTCGAATTTTTCCCGGTTCGGTTTATTTCTTCAGCCATGGCCTACTTCGAAGGAAGGCTACCGCTGCAACAGGGGACTTCTCTTAATTTTTGTATTTCTGCTTCTGCTCACGGGCGCAGGATGTCAGACCATAGAGGAATACTTCTCTACGATCAATCTGGCGGGGGGTCTGGATAGCTCCAGCGTCACATTCTATACCAGAAAATCCGCTCTGGAAAGACTCTATGGAAACGATTCTGCAGCTGAAGTCACCAGAAGAAATCATTCTGAATCCAGCACCATTGAAAGACCGTTCTATGCTATCAGTTCGGCTCCCAACCCACTTCCCTTTTTCGAAGACGAAGGTTTCTTTCGGTACATGCGAACTTCGGTGACATTCAACAGCCCCAGAACCTACAGAGGTACTTTGATCAATTATCCGGATGATGGACGCCGGACATCCGATCCCAGGCTATCTCTGTTCTATCAACTGTATCCTCTGCCGGATTTGCTGGGACGGAGAATGGAATTTATCTACGAAGAGTACAGAGCCTATATGACTCTGTATTTTCCCTATTATAACGCCGAAAACTGGTACATCGCATTTGGTCAGAGCTACGGACAGTCCAGATACAATTTCGATTTGCTAGAACAAAATTTTCGCCTGGCCAGTGTTGTTCGGCAGTGGACTCCTGTTTATATGGTTTCGCTGAACTACGGCTACAGACTGGGTAAGTTTTTTCCCAGAGGACTGCTTTCCAATACATATATCTTCCTGGAAATATCCGGCGATGCCAGAAGCATTCATCCCATCAATGTTAATATTCCTCGCACGGACGGATTGGCTTCCAAGCGGTTGTATGCCAGCATGAACTATGCTCGCATTGGGATTCGAAAAACCATTTCGCTTACAGAAAGAAGCGTTCGAGAAGTGGAAAAAGAATCGGAAGACAGATTGGATAGAAGAGAAGAAGAAGAACGTACGCTTCCAGAGCCGGATCCAGAATTACCGGAACAGAAGACCAAGAAAGAAAAACCCGCGAAGGATTCGAATAGGGATACTGACTCGAAAAAGCCGACCAGAAAAACGGAACCAGAGAACGATGAACCGGATCGCGATAGTTCATCGGATTCCTACTTTCCCTACTAGGACCCATTGCGATAACTATTGGCCATCCTGAAATACAATCAACAGGGCTACATAGCGAAGGATGCGAAGCGGCCACACAATACTGTGGAATAGTACGGGATGAGTTCTGAGGCCGCCTGCAGCCAGAGTAATAGGATCACCCACTACAGGAAGCCAGGAAAGCAATAGAGCAATAGCCTCTCTTCGATGAACGAATCGATAGATTCTGCGCCCTCTTCTCTTTTGCAGCAGCTTTATAAGAAATGGTTTTCCCAGGGCATAACCACCGAGGTAATTTGCCGAGCAGGCCAGACAGTTCCCGGCAGAAGCTACAATAAGACTGATAACCGGATCCAGCCCGGCCATAATGGCGCCGGTGAAGGCTACTTCAGAGCTAAAGGGCAGAATGGTAGCAGCCAGGAAGGCGGCCAGAAACAGGCCGCCATAGGTACTGACTTCCCACACTGCCTAATGTGCTCCCCCCGGAATTAGCTGAGTTCTCGAGCGAATGATCTTGTCCCCTCGTTTGAAATGAATTTCATACTCTGTATTTAATCTCGCATCGTAGAGGAATTCGGTAAGATCACGAATATTTTCAATATCTCTTCCGCCCAGAAAAATGATTCGATCACCTTTCTGAATGCCTGTGTTTGCTATCGGTGCATCTTCTTTGACACCGGAAACCAGAAGTCCTCCTTCCGATTCCCCGTAACCTCCAGGAATGATACCCAGGCGAACATCAAATTCAAGATCCGATCGCTGTACTTCCGGAGCCTGCTGGAACTCAATCTGCTGCTTCGCGGTCACAAGCTTGAGTATCAATTCCCGGGCCATGAAAGTAATGTCGTACAGACCTTCATAGTTCAGCCGATCAAAGTCATCGGTGGATTTATGATAATGGGAATGTTCACCGGTAAAGAAGAATCCTACAGGAACGTTCTTTCTATAGAAAGGACTGTGGTCGCTGGGGCCATTTCCTCCGGGAAAGAAGCGAAGATCCACTCCCTCCGCAAAGGTTGATGCGGCGTAGGCAGATTCCACCATCTCTTTCCAGGACTCATCTGCCGTCTGGGCTCCCTGAAACTGTAATCCTTTGCCCTTTCGCAGCATTCCCACCATATCCAGGTTCAGCATTGCCACTGTGTTTTCCCCTGGAAAGAACGATGAGTCTACGAAATACTCCGACCCGTACAGGCCTCGCTCTTCTGCGTCAAAGTGCATGAATACAACATCGTAGGGCTCGGGAATAATAGAGGGATTCTCCTCATACATCTTCCGCAGAGAGAAGGCCAGCTCCAGCACAGCAGACGTTCCGGAGGCATTATCGTCTGCGCCATTATGAACCTTGCCGGCTCCTTCCAGACTACCAAAGGTTCCCATACCCAGATGATCGTAATGAGCTCCAACGATGATCCATTTTCGATTCTTGCTTTTTCCCTCTTCGAAACTACCCTTGATACTGGCAGCCACATTCTGGGCCTTAAGTTTCTCCTTTTCGTAATCCATTTTGACCGTTGCAGTGGCCAGAGACTGTCCCAGATGAGGCGAATACTCAGCTTCGGATTCTCGTAGTTTCGCATCGTGCTCGGCCAGCCATGCAACTCGATCATAGAAATGCTGCGGCTCTACGAATATAGCGGGAGGACCTTCTTTTTCCGTGCCACCGAAGAACTCTGCATACACAGGTGGAGTTCCAGGATGGCCCAGAAAGATAATTCCCGCAGCTCCTCTCTGCTTCAATGCCAGGTATTTGTCACGAAAGGAAATGGCCTCCCGGTACGGACCGCTTCGACCGCCAGGTCCGTAGCGAAGGCAAAGAACTATCTTTCCGTTCACATTTATTCGGGCCAGCTCATCGAATCCCTTGCTCGGCGCAGAAACGCAGAATCCACCAAATATAATATCTCCACGAGCACTGGAAGGTTTCGCATAGGCTACCGGCACAGCTTCAATTCTATCTTTCTTCGCTTCGCTTTCATTCGGGGACTCCCCCGCTTCAGCGTTGGAATTGTCTGCACCTGAAAAGTAGACTGATGTGTCCCTGGATTTTATACCTGCATTAAAGGCAAAGGCCTGTGTGAATTCCCCATCAAAGAAGCCCCTAAGACTGGAATCGCGGTACTGCTCCAGCAGAAATTCGGTGGCCTTCTTTCCCGATTCGCGGCCGGACTCCCGACCCTGCATATGATAACTGGAAAGCACTCGCACATAGTATTTAAGATCTTTTACGGACAGATCCCTGGAGGGAACATTCATGAATCGATCCAGAGTGAGCGATTCTTTATCTGGAAGACCCAGGCGAGCCAGAACCAGGGCGCTGGCCAGGATTGCGATCATTGCCAGAATAACCGGGGCCCATCCATCCAGACCCCTGGCAAATCTCAGATAGGGCTTCATTTTTCTTCCTGGCATTTCTGGTTTCATATACTCTCCTTTAGGCTTTCGTCATCCGTAGTAGTTTGTGCTCTGGGATCCTGTAGCAACAGCGCATAGAAGAAAGTAAAAAGTTGCAAGACTGCGAAAATACCGTAGGCCACCTGGATACCCAGAATCCAGTAGAGATACGCTCCGGCCAGGGGCCCTAGAGCTCTGGCCAGGGCACCTGCGGATCTAAACACTCCCAGTGAAAACCCCTGACGATCCACCGGCGAAAGAAGGCTGGCCAATCCAGAAAGGGCCGGTTGAAGCAAGGCAGAACCCAGAGAAACAGGAAGCAGACATAGAAGGGAAAGCCATACAATGGGCGCACTGTTGGACAGGGCTACCAGAGCAGGGGGCAATAGCAATAATCCAGCAAGGGCCAGTTTCTTTTCAGTGACTTTTTTGGCCAGTACCCGCACCAGACCGCCCTGGCCGAAAGCGATAATCAGCCCCAGATACAGAAATACCATTCCAATTTGAAACGGAGTAAATCCGAAATCCAGCTTGTAGAAGAATGTAACGGAGAACTCAAAGCCAGAAAAGAGCAGGATATAGAAGAAGTTTACGATCAATACTCTGCGAAGACCACCGATGTGCAATCCCTCCCAGATGGACTTGAACGGATTACCGGGCCTCTTGTCAGTCTGAATCTCCGGGGCAAGGGTTTCTTCGAGAAATAGAAGATTCAGTAATGCACTGATTCCGGACAGGACAAAGGATCCTATGGCACAGGCTGTAAATGGATGTAGCAGGCTGGACTCTGGCATCCAGGAATCCATGCGAATTCCTGCCAGTGATCCCCCCACAACAGGCCCCACAATAAAACCAACACCAAAGGCAGCCCCTACCAGTCCCATGGCGCCAGTTCGCCCGGATCGACTGCTCTGATCCGCCATGGCTGCACTGGCTACTCCAATGTTTCCGGACATGATTCCGCCAAAGACCCTGGACAATAAAAACAGAGTAAAGCTCTGCGAAATGGCCCAGAGCAAATACGAAATGGCAAGCCCCGAGCTTGTAATCAGCAAAACAGGTCTTCTGCCAATGGAATCGGAAAGCTTTCCCCAGAGCGGAGAACATAAGAATTGCAGAAATGAATATATGGATGCAAGCACTCCTCCCATGAGGATGATTAACTCTGGCTCAGACTGCCGTTCTTCCGGTAGCACAGAGCGAAAAAAGTCGGTGATGGGCAAAAGCCATTGATCCAGTGCATGCCCCTTTGCACCTTTCAGATAGAATTCAAGTAGATCTGGTACCAGTGGGAAGATTAGCGAAAAGCCAATCAGGTCCAGCAGTAAGATTAGCAGCAGCAGCGAAATATTGCGGCGGGAAGGGGGCATCATTCCTTATCCGGATACAGGATTTAACTGTCAAAAAAATGTTGCGCCTCTGTATGGAAAGCAGCATACGATG
>CEVH01048731.1_pt1 | contig 37520 bp, 53 predicted proteins | sample 356521 | NCBI WGS metagenome assembly CEVH01 (sample SAMEA2623446, study PRJEB7988) | marine metagenome | isolation source: saline water (ENVO:00002010), including
ACCTAAACTTGCAATCGAATATTATGGTATGAGAAAGTCTGCTAAGTTATCAGACTTAATCAAGAAAGTCCGTGCTGATGAGAAAAAACACGCAAAAGTCAACATGGAATACAGTTTGTAAGGACAAAACCTTATAAATAACTGGGTAAGAATAATCTTACAATTACATTAAGAGAGTGAAAAAAATGAAACTTAAACTAACTGCGCTCGTAGTAGGCGCTTTTCTAACTACTATGTTCTCTATACCAGCGTATGCGGATGACTTTGATAGGCATCAAATGAACTATCAAGTTAACTTTGCAGATGACTGGCATATCCGTTATCGTTCTTACACAGAAGGCCCAAATGGGGACTGGGGTAAGGACAAATCACATTTCCAAATTGGTACAAAGGTTTGGGATGGCAAAATAAAACTCCAATATCAATACTGGGATAACAACGGTAAGTATGAACACCGTCCTAGATTCGATATAGTTGGATTCAAATGGAGAGGATTCTCAATCGGTAAACGATTTGAGTTCCGTCACCAAGAAGGTAAGGATGAATATATCCGTCCTTGGATTCAATTGGGTTACCAATATAAGTGGGATAAAAACAAGATTAAAATCTCTGTGAACCCTCGTTTCGCACTAGGTAAAGATGGTGTAGACGATGGTGACCTTGAGAATATCCTGACTATTTTTGAGTATGAAAGAAAGATTGGAAGATTTGCCATTGCGCCTGGAATTTGGTATCAAGTGGACGATAATCTAGACAAGAAATCTTTATACACCACACTGGCATTCAAATATAAATTCTAATGATTGAACTAGGAGTCCTATTACTAGGAGTCCTGTATGGTTTGCTCATTGGGGTTATACCTGCCGCTGGTGCGACAACTGGGTTGTTAGCAGTCTTTGGTTTTATCCATCTGTTTCCTGACCCATACCTAGCAGTAATATTCTGCATGGCAGTCGTATCTGCGTCAACCACTGGTGACAGTTATACTGGAATACTTCTAGGAATCCCAGGCGCAAACAGCGCCGCAACTGCTATGGTTGATGGGTTTCCGTTAGCACAACAGGGTAAGGCAACTTACACTCTGTCAGCTGCGGTTACCACTTCAACATTAAATGGTTTGTTGTGGGGTTCTCTAGTATTTTTGTTCTTACCATTTTATGCTCAATTGATGTTGATATTTGGTGTTCCAGAATTGTGGGCATTTACAATACTTGCTTTTGCCTTTGTTGTTTTCATAGCAAGTAATAATTGGATAAAGGGGTTGGTCGCATTGTTCTCTGGTGTATTCCTTGGAGCAATTGGGACTGACCCCAATACCGCATCTGAAAGATTTACCCTTGGTTGGTTTTATCTGGAAGACGGTATTCAATTGATGCCTATGGTTGCAGGGTTGTTTGCTATACCAGAACTATTGACTGGTTTCCAAAGAGGACAGACTGCAAGAGTATCCCAAGGTGGGACTCTTGAAGGTATGTTGGCAGTATGGAAACATCGATGGTTAGCACTTAGGGGTGGAGTGATAGGTGCATTCATAGGTGCATTACCTGCTTTAGGTGGTGCAGTCGCAGATTGGATTGCTTATGGACAAGCAGTAGCATCTACACCAAACCCTAAACCTGCTTTTGGTAAAGGCAACATAAGAGGTATCATTGGTGCAGAAGGAGCAAACAATTCACAGAAAGCAACATCTATGCTTCCTGCCGTATTGTTTGGAATTCCAGGCGCACCATTTACCGCAGTCCTGATGTCATTGTTTGCGTATCTGAATTTTGAGTTAGGGTCAATTGACTTGATTGCTGACGAAAAATTCTTTTCTTCCTTGACATTTGGGTTTCTATGTGGTAGTATAGTCGTTGCAATCATATGTTTATTAGGGACAAACTGGATTGCTAAGATAACACAAGTTCCCTACAAGTATTATTTTCCATTCCTATTGGCATTTGTCGTATGGGCATGTGTTCAATACACAGGTGGATGGGAAGATTATATTATGATAATCCTTTGCAGTATTATAGGTCTGACTGCAAAGAGATTTGGATTTAGTAGACCTGCATTACTTATAGGATTCATTCTATCAGAACGAATCGAAAACATGACTTTACAAGTCAATGGGTTGTATACAATTGAAACTCTTATTACGAGACCGATATTTGTTACACTCATGATACTAACTTTAGGAGTATTAACATGGGGTATCTTAAAAAAATCCTCTTTGGACTATTCATAGTCGGACTACTTACCATCCCTGCTTTTTCAACAGACGATGGTTTCTTTGAAGGTCTGGAATGGGCATCTGCACAAGCAAATGATGAACTTCCTGCACCTGATTCTTATAACTTAATCATCCCACAGAAAGTGGGTGGTGGAACATCTGTTTGGGCAACCATTGTTGCAAAAGAGTTAGAGAAGTATACAGACGCACCAATTAAACTTGTGCATCTACCTTCTGCTCGTGACATTGGTGGATTCAATGAGTTCCATAACGAACTACAATCAGACCCATCTAATATTATGGTATCTCATGGTGGTAATGGTATCTCATTCTTACAAGAAGAGGTTGACTATAACTATGGTGACTACGCATCTATTGGATTGATGAATCTGAATATCATTGTAGGTAAACTAAAAACTCTAGAAACTTTTCCAGATAAAGTATCTTTCTCCGCAGGTTCAGGTATGACACCAGAAGCATATGCAATGACTATGTTGATGTGTCCACCTGAGAACACTGTACATGGATATGTTGCTTGTTTCGAAAACAAGATTACATGGGTAAAAGGTATGTCTGGGGGTGAACGAAGACTTGCATTCCGTAGAGGAGAACTTACTGCAACTCGTGAGAATCCTGCGGCGTATCTAAAACATGTGGCAGGAAATGAAGATGCAGAAGTATGGTTTCATCATGGGGTAATGTCAGAAGAAGGTCATGTTGATGACCCTAACTATCTTACCTGTGAATGTCAATTTGAAGACCTGTACTATGAGAAGTGGGGTAAGAAACCTTCTGGTGATTTCTACAATGCATATGTACTATTGAAATCATTCCGTGATGGTCTACAGAAAGCATTATGGGTATCAAAAGATAATCCATATCGTGATAGACTTGTAGAAGCAATGAATCAAGTTGCGACTAATCCAGAGTCAATCAAAGCAATCGAAGAAAAGGTTGGTAAGTATGACTGGTTCACTGGTGACTGGGGTGATTCTCATAGAGACCAACTCATGACTTTGATTACTCAAGATACACTAAGAACTATGGTGACATTCAATCAGAATGCTCTTGGTTTGAAATCGATATATAAATCAGATTTAGTTTTTCCTTTGGAAGTCTTGTATCGATGAAGTATATATTTGTGACTGGTGCGCCTGGGTCTAGGTGGTCTGGATATGTAGAAGACCATCTATATGTTCGTGATGATATTGACAAGTCTGACTTTAGACAAGATAGAGAGTATAAAGTCAATGGACAAATCATGCATCGTGGAGCATACTTTGATTCAGGTATGGAATTCAATAACTTTCCTCAGAGTTGGGACTTACCCTTCGATGATGAAGGTGTTGGATTCCGTGTCATCAAGTCACATTTATTTGCCTATCAATTAGATTGGTTAACGCAATTTAAGGATGACATACATATAGTATACCGTCCAGACCAAGAATGTTTTGACTGGTGGCATGAAGCAGGTGGATGGGATATCAGTTATCCCAATTATAAAAACTATTACATTGATGATGAAGGTCTGATGTCTCAAATCAAATTACAGAACAAACACATTCTAAGATTTGTAGAAGAGCAAGGACTTGAAAAACATAATGATGGCAAACGAGATTATTATATATGGACTATGACAGAGAATGGTTAAGGAACTACTTTACCTATGACTGGCCTGGGACAAGAACGGCAGGACTTGACGGATACTATTGGACTGGATTCAAACTCATTGAGGAAATCAAAGAGAACGAAACCGTCCTTGATGTGGGTTGTGGAATCAATCCTTTTTCTCGTCACCTTGACCATCTTGTCGGTATCGATATCACAGATATAGGTGCAGACATACCCAATACTGCAATAGAAGAATGGGACAGTGTTGGTAAAAGATTATTTGATGTTGCCTTTTGTTTAGGTAGTATCAACTTTGGGGATGCAGAAATTATCGATAAGCAGATTGATGCTATTACTAAATGCCTAGTTCCGAACTCTAGAATTTATTGGAGAGTCAACCCAAGTAACCGTGACCACGAGAATCCAAAAGTAAATGAGATACCTTTCTTTCACTGGACACTTGAATGGATGCTTTTCTTTGCTAATAAATACGATTATACTATAACAGAATGGATGCCAGATAGAAATAGATGGTATTGTAAGTGGGAAAGACTTGATGGACTTAAAGACACTATTTGATAATTACGATTGTGATAAAGGCACAAAAAAACATCACTACTACATGGAGTATGAAAAATACTTTGAGTCGGTAAAAGATGAACCGATTAACTTGCTAGAGATAGGCACATATCTTGGTGCATCTACTCAAGCATTCCATGATTACTTTCCGAAGGCAAACATCTATACGATAGATATCTTCCAAAGAACTAAACCAGCGCATATACCGATTCTAAAAGAGAGTCGAGTTCGATGGTTGAAGGCAAATTCTATGGATGCATCTGTTGGTACGAAAATAAGAAACGAATGGGATGACATTAAGTTTGATTTCATTATCGATGATGGAGCGCACTGGCCTGAAGCAAATTTGAAGACATTCAAAAATATTATGCCATTTCTAAAGGATGACGGAACATACTTTATCGAAGATGTGTGGCCTATGGACAGGATGAGTCAAAGTGAACTCGACCACCCTTGGTTATTAAAACAACCTGAGAGATTTAATATGTTGCAATACAATATGTTTATAACGCAACTAGACCGATATAAAACTAAACATCATGACCGAAGAAAAGAAACCCATTGTGGTGACACTTACATTATTGCGATAAAGAAATGATAAAACTAGTTCTATTTGATTTAGATGGTGTTCTGATTGATGCCAAGAAAATACATTATGTTGCATTGAATGATGCGATTGAATATATCAGTGCATATAGCAAATTTGAAACAGACTATACAATAAGTGAAGAAGAACATACTTCAACTTATGATGGTTTGAAGACCACTCAGAAACTTGAAATGTTAACCAAGAAGAAGGGTTTACCCAAAGAGTGGCACGAACAAATATCCGCAGGGAAACAATTATACACCAGACAACTGCTCAGTAAGTTAGAACCTATTGATGCAATCTGTGAATTGTTTCAAAAACTAGAAGATGATGGATATATGATTGGTGTCTGTTCTAACTCTATTCGTAGGTCAGTTCTAACATCACTCTCTAAAACAAAACTAATACATCACTGTTCAGTCATTCTATCTAATGAGGATGTTAAGAATGGTAAACCACATCCAGAGATGTATTGGAAAGCAATGTCCATGATGGGTGTTCTACCAGAGGAGACTGTGATTGTCGAGGATTCACCGCCTGGATTGTTGGCAGCCCAACGCAGTAGAGCAGAATATATACGAGTAGACAACCCTTATGATGTGACCATAGATAATATATTCCCTAAGATTAAAGGAAATAAGATGAGTAAAAAATGGAAGAATGATAAACTTAATGTCCTGATTCCTATGGCAGGAGCAGGAACTCGTTTCCGTGAAGCAGGATACACATTCCCTAAACCATTGATTGATGTCAATGGCAAACCAATGATTCAGACCGTAGTAGATAACCTAGGTCTAGAAGCAAACTATATCTTTGTGGTACAGAAAGAACACCGTGAACAATTTAACTTGGATACGATGTTAGGATTGATTGCACCTGATTGTAAGATTATCGATGTTGATGGTATTACCGAAGGAGCAGCCTGTACGGCATTACTAGCAAAAGACCTGATTAATAATGATAACCCATTATTCTTTGCAAACTCTGACCAGTATGTCGAATGGGATGTAATGGAGTTCATGTACGCAATGAATGAGAAAGGTGCTGACGGTGGTATCGTTACCTTCGAAGCAACTCACCCTAAGTGGTCATTCGCAAAGACAGATGAGAATGGTCTTGTAACCGAAGTCGCAGAAAAGAATCCTATCAGTAATCAAGCAACAGTAGGATATTATTACTGGGCAAAGGGTAAGGACTTTGTAAATTATGCAGAGGAAATGATTGAAAAGGATATTCGTGTAAACAACGAGTTCTATGTATGTCCAGTATTCAACCAAGCAATTGCAGATGATAAGAAAATATTTACTCACACTGCTTCTAAGATGTGGGGACTAGGAACACCAGAAGACTTACGATATTATTTGGAGAACTTCAAGTCATGAAGACCGCACTCCTTGTCTCTGGTCAAGTCAGAGGTAACTGGCAAAAAAACCTAAAGAATATGACAGAGCATCTGAAACCAGATGCGGTCTATACTTCTACTTGGTTGCCTAGTGACGAGGATGTAGACTTCAAATTTCCTGAACCTGAGATGGAATATCACCCTGTAGTAGATACAAAACCCTATCCAACATTCAAAGCACATGAATATAGAGAACGATGTAGGGTTAATAAAAGTCTTCGTGGAACAACACAACACAGAACCAAACAGATTCTACAACACAATATGTTGATGGAACAGATAGAACCTTGTGATGTTGTTATAAGAACAAGACATGATTGTGTAGTGTCATCAAAGACTGTATGGGAAAACTACATACGAAAAGCATACGAAGAGAACTGTGCGTTAGGATTCGGTACAAGACTAAGTAGATGGCAAGTATGGGAACAGGTTTATGAACTCCCTAAGTTTATGCCACCTGAAGATAAAGGAATATCTCCGCATGGTTTAACAGAACATAATGATTGGGGATATTATCTTATGGATACTCTTATCATTCACCCATACAAATTATGGGACTGTGATAAAGTATCAGAACTACATAACAACAGGGAACTAAAGGCTGCCGAATGGGGATGGTATCAAGTGTTATCAAAAGATGATAATCACTATTCACATTATGGTGGGTGTCAGATGGAGAGATTAGTGTGAGTGTTGCTATAGTTGTATCAGGGATGTATACTGGTCAAGACTATATTGACTTATTAAGAGAACGGATTCCTCATGATGATTTGTATACGGCAACTTACACTGGTATCAAGATGCCATTTGAACCAGACTTCCGTATGGACGAACCAGTAAATACTTATCATCCATTGTTTGATACTAATCCGTATCCTGATGGTGAAGCAAGAGGAAGAAGATATATTCTTAGTAAACCGTTATCTAAGATACCTAAAAGACTTAAAAAACTAAAAGAACCATCCGCACATTGGCATAAACAAATATTATTACATGCATGGGCATGTGACCAGATAGAAGCAGATGTTATTGTTAGAGCAAGATATGAAACAATTGTATCTAGTCAGATAGATTGGCAAGAGTGGATTGATAAATGTCATGAAGAGGAAATGACTTACGGTTTCAATACACGAAGTGAAGGAGCAGAGTATAATACCTATCACCATGAATTACAAAAATGTTTCAAGGGTAGAGATTCTTTTTATATTAATGATGCATTGATTATTCATCCCAAAGAAGCATTAGATTGGGGTTATGTTAATCAACTATATAAAGACAAGAAACTTAGAGGGGCAGAAGAGGGTTGGTATCAAGTTCTGTCTGAGTCACAAGGACATTATCATTTATCATATCATGGTGGAGCATATTCTGCAAAAGATTGGGAACTAGTGAAAGATGCTGAAGGGTTACATTATATCTCTGATTAATAATCACGATGCTACTATAGCAACACGATTATTGATTGAGTCAATTGAAAAAACACAGAGTCAAGTAGACCCTGTTATTCTACCTGCAACAACTCCTGATACTATCGAAGAACATCTGGAGCAACTTGGTATGAAAGATATCAAGTATACCTATCCTGTAGATGCATCTCAAGATGGTGTTGATATAAACACTGGTCTTAGACTTACTCATTATGAAACCAAGAATATCAAATCAAGGATTGCTTGTATGGTTTCGCATATGAGATGTTGGCAGACTGCAATTGATAACAATGAGACTATTGTAGTTCTGGAACACGATGCATTATTCAAAAGAAAGTTTGATTTTTCTTCCTTGACAAAGTATTTCAAAGGTGGTATAATGGGACTTAATTCACCAATTGGGGCAACTCGTAGAGCATATGTCTTTGACGAACTTGCACGAAAAATACATGGAGTGCAATCTGTCCCATACATAGATGAGAAAGATGTGCCACAAGGACTGGCAGGAAACTCTGCATATGTCATCACACCCAAGGGTGCTAAGAAACTGCTAGATAAAGTAAGAGAAATAGGAATGTGGCCTAATGATGCGTTAATGAATCGACAGTTCTTTCCTTGGATGCAAATCGTGTATCCATATTATACAGAAGTTCAGAAGGGGTTGAAATCAACCACGACACAATGAAAGCAAAAGTAATTACACTAATACAGAATCCTCAGAGCATTGAAGTTGCTGAACGATGTATTGCAAGTGGTAAGAAACACTTTGCTAACATAGAAATGTTTCGTGCTATCAACCCATTAGAACATGAACCACTTGAGATGTTAGAGAACGAATCTATACCACCCAATGCTTTTGATGAGAAGTATTCTCGTAATCTAAATTGCATCTCTGCATTCTTATCTCACTATACTTTATGGAAAGAATGTGCTATGGGTGATGAAGTATATACAATATTTGAACATGATGCAGTTATTACTGCACCACTTCCGACAGTAGATTTCTGGTATGTAATGAATATCGGTGCGCCTAGTTATGGAAATTTCAATACTCCCAAAACTCTTGGAGTTAATCCTTTAACCACAAAACGATATTTCCCAGGCGCACACGCATACATGATTACACCAGAAGGTGCAAGTCGGTTGGTACGAGAAGCATCTAAACATGCTAAACCAACCGACTTATATCTGAACCTAGACACCTTCCCATTCTTACAAGAGTATTATCCATTCTGTGCATATGTTGATGATAGTTTTACCACTATCCAGAACGAACAAGGATGTGTAGCAAAACATAATTGGAACAAGGACTATAAGATAATCGATGCGTGAATACTTTCTAACAGGATGTGATGATAAGACGGAGTGGCAACTACCGTGGTTCATGGATAACTTCAGACAACACAATCAAGAAGCAAAGATTGTTTTGGCAGACTTTGGTATGTCAGAGTTCATGAGGAGTTCTATGGAATCATCTTTTGATGAGGTTGTGCCTATCATATCAAATGCCAAAGGATGGTTTAAGAAACCTATGGCAATCGAAACAGTTGCAAGAGGTGTAGATAAAGTATGTTGGATAGACACCGATTGTGAAATTAAAGGTAACATAGAACATATCTTTGACTTATCAGAACCAAATAAATTAGGCATGGTAGAAGATAGACCATGGACAAGAAGACGAAACGAATTAGGTAAATGGTATAACTCTGGTGTTGTATTAGTTGAGGGGTGTCCATCTATACTCAACGATTGGACAACAGAGTGTGAGTCTAACCCAGTACAGGGTGACCAAGAAGTGCTATACCTAATGATGGGGGGAGATGAGATTAAGAAACTCACCTACATCAATCCTTTACCCCACGCATATAACACTTTAAGGATTGACTACATAGATGGTATAGCAGTAAAAAATCCCAAGATAGTTCACCATACTGGTGCAAAGGGAAATGAAGTAATACGGAGTATGTTATGAATGTTTTATTAGAAGCACTTTGCACTAAATTAGAAGGTGACATCGCAGTTGCGAAAGCAAATGTTGAAGTCTACACTAAGAATAGTGCAGGTATCGGAGAACATCCAGATATCATTGGGGCAATTGAAATGGAAATAACCAAGGCAGTTGACGCAGAAGATAAACTAAAATTTCTCCATGACCACTTTGGACATGGGTTTGAACAAAGACACGGTAAGTAAATGTACGAATATAAATGTACCATTGACCGTTGGGTTGATGGTGATACAGTTGATGTTGATATCGATTTAGGATTCGATGTTGTTCTCAAGAAACAACGAGTAAGACTATATGGTATTGACGCATGGGAGTCACGCACTCGTGACAAAGAAGAAAAAGCAAAAGGTCTAGAAGCAAAAGAATTTTGTAAGAACTTTTGTAAAGAGGGTGAACCTGCAATTCTGAAGACTAAGACTTATGATGCTACTGGTAAGTACGGTAGAATCCTAGGTGAGATTTGGTCGGCAGGAGAGTTTGGTGATAAATCTCTAAATCAATATCTCGTTGAGAAGGGTCACGCAAAAGAATACTTTGGTGGCAAAAGATAAATGAGAGTAAACATCTTAGGCAATGGGCCTCAGACAGGTATCTACGAAAGAGGAACAGAAGGCAAATTACTTATCTGTAATATGCCACCTTTCGAAATACCTAGAAATGAGGTGTATGCTACCTGTATGGTTGACTTCAAAATGATGAAGGCACTACAGGAAGGACATATCAGATTAGATATGTATGATTGGATTCTTGGTAATCGTCCAAAAGCATGGATGGAACAACAAGGAACATTTTACATGAAATATAGTCACTTGATAAAAGGTTTCTATACCCATGTACCTAAGTATGCTGATGTGGGTGGGGATGGAACAATCCAAGCACACACTAATTTTAATTGTGGACATATGGCAACCCATTTTGCATGTAATAAAATGGGAGCAGATGAAGTTCACCTATATGGATTTGATAGTATCTTTGATATGGACTTGACTAGTTTTACTGACTTGTTATTAGAATCAGACAGAGGAACACAAAATACTGTGAGACTTGCAGGAAACTGGAGACCAATCTGGACAAACATGTTCAAGGAGTTTCCACATACCAAATTTGTATTGCATCATGTGCATGACAATATCAAGATACCTGTCGGAAAAAATGTGGAGATTGTTGTAAAAAAGAGTTGACAAAACATGTAGCATTGTGCTATAAGAAGTATCATGCACATGTAGCTCAACTGGATAGAGCAACAGTCTTCTAAACTGTAGGTTGCAAGTTCGAGTCTTGCCATGTGCGCCAATCAAGAGGAGTCAAAAATGACACGACAAGAAGGACTGGAAGTATTACGCAGAGAATACCCAGAGATTCCAGAAGACGATAATAACTATCGTATCTTCAAAATGAATGAAGGTTTTACCTTCGATATGCTCTCAGAGAGTGATATCAAATACTATAAAACGATAAATAACTTTGTAGATGACGATAAACTAGTCGTTGTTGAAGAAAGTAAAATCGTTTACGCAGAGGAGTAATATATGTTAGAATATATCAAAGATAAATTAGTATTAGTAAATGAGTACATCCAAACTACTTGGGAACTAGTCCAAACGGAAGTTGCCATGGCAGTTGGTGTTGTTAATCTAGTCGCATCCGTATTCGGTGCAGGATTCATCGCAGGTATTACTGGTGTAGTTGTTATCGCACTAGTAGGTCAAGATTTTTATAACAAGTATTTCTAATGGCAAGAGAATCTTATTGGGACTACATGGGTCGAAAGATTCGTGAAGCAAACGAAAAGAATAGGAGACCCTCAACCGAAGAGGTTGTCGAGCAAAGTAAAATTTGTATTGAGGACTTAGAGGAGAGAGTTTCTAAGTTAGAACAACTAATAATCTCTCAAGGATTGAATGCACCAAATGAACCCTAGGTTCTTTTTGCTTTCTGTTTTTCTTGCTTAATCCAGTTCTGTGCTTTCTGAGACTGTGGTGGTTTCTTCGTAAATTTCATCGCATCTCTGTAAGCACGGACAGTTTCTTTTTCGTAGTTCTTACCGTCTGAGTTATCAACAATCAACATATTTGGTTTTCCAAACATTCTCTGGAAAGCACCAATATTACTTTGTACAGTTTTCCACATCTTGGTTACTTCTTCTCTACCCAGAGTTCTAGACCTTTCTGCATCTCTTCTAACCGCAGTTTCTAAATCAGTGTTAACAAATATCATAGCAGTATCATAACCCAATGCCTGAACTGACCGAACTTGTTTCGATATTTTTTGAAAGTCTTTTCCAGTACCATCTACTACTATTCCTAATCGACCTGTCAGGTAGCGTTCTTGCTTTTTAGCAGTAAGTCTTTTTGCTTTACCACGAATCTCCTGTCCTTTAACTGAGAAGATATCGTCAGGAGTCATTGTCATTCCTGCTTTCTTGAGAGAGTTTTCAAAGGCATCGTCAGAGTTGACTACCTTATATCCCATACTGGTTAGACCAGTTTTACCAACAATAAAAGATTTACCAGACCCAGGCCCACCTGCAAGGAATATTGCCTTGAAGATTGCAGGGTCATTAACACCTTCTACAAACTGTTGGAAAGATAACATTAGTATGCCTTAAATGATTGTTGTTGTGATGGTAATACTTTCGATAGTAAGGCTGCAAACTTAGTGTTATTGTGATGATTTGTAGGAATAGTATTAGTGTTTGAGAAGTTTAGAATAGTATCTAAATTATCTGGGGTATCACTAATTCTTGTTGCAACATCAACACCTTCTGCTCTTGCCTGTGCTACTGTTTTACCTTCATATAGTTTTTCTCTTACTGCATGGTCTTCATTATAATCTAGAAGTTTACAATCCGCAGTAATGTAATCAGAGAAATCACCTTTGACATCTGAAGCAGTGTAAGTGTTACCTTCTGTACTAATACCATATAATGCTAAACAATCATATTGAGTATTAGCAGGTGGTGTACATGTCCAGTCATTTGTTGCCATAGTATATTGCTTATTACACTCTATTACTTCAACACCAAAATGTCCATATAAACTCTTGAAGAGACTATTACCAGATGGTAATGCAACAGTCCAATTAGTTTTAGTGTTGAAATACTTAGCAACAATAGGCGCCATCATTCCACCAATATTAGATTTACTCATTGGTTCAGGTGCAGAGTCATCTACAAAAAGAGATGTGTGGTCTGATTCGTTCCAGTTAGGAACAAGTAAACATTCTGTCTTATCGAAATGCTCTACTACATTAGATAGAACACAACCACTAGTGATGTGACGGAGCAATGATGCCTTAACATTCTCTTCGTTGGGTGCTAAAGATGATTCAGAACCATTACCTTCGAAATAGTTTTTTGTTGCAAGTTGAATTGATGCAATAATATTTAAGAAAGACTTTCTTGTGATTAACCGACACTCATATTGGTCTGCTACATCACCCTTTCTTTCTACTATTAAAAATTCTTCATTAGTCATTAAAATATCCTCATATATTTATTCCATGCTAAGTTATCTCTTGCTCTCACAAAAAGAATATCATTAGCAAAATCCCAAGGTCTGAGAGTTATCACTGTTTTATATCCGTGTCGATGTCCCATCATTTCGTCAACTTTTACTTGATTACCTTTTAGACTTCTATGTGGAGAACCACTAGTATTTGCAAAACCTCTGTATATATCAATTAGGTCAAAGTCTTCTTTACAATATGGAGCAAACTCTTCTTTGATTTTGTTTGCTTGATATGAACCTTTCTTTGTGCCGTTACTTCCTAGAAGAACTACTGCATCAAACTTAACATTGGTTTTGGTTTTGAACTTTGAACCTAGAGTGTAGTATGAGTCTACATTTACGGATGGGATTTCAAACTTGTCATATAGTTCTGAGAAAATTGAGTCACCATTCTTTACCTTAGTAACATACATCTTCGCATCTGATTCATTGAAGTGATGCACTAGTGGTAACATATGGTCACCTGCATGACCTATTGGGAAGAAGTTGTTTTGAGTTAATGCACCATACTTTGAATCTTCATATGATGTAACAACAAGAATTCTCTTATAGTTCATGAGAGTGAGAAATGCATGAATCTGTACTGCATCCATAAACAGTCCAGTAATTTCCCTGCCACGCATTTCGTAACCTTTGTATCCATGCATACCTTCACGCAGTTCTTCTACAATCTCTTGTTTCTTTGCCATAGGGATTGCTTTATATTTTCTTTGAGTCTTCCCTACGGACTCTGGGTGACCTTTGAATAGTAACATGTTTTTACCCTATGTGCTGAAACCGACTGCTACACCTTTGACACCTGCATTCGCCGCAAAGATTTCATCTGTTGTGCCTTTGAGTACCTTTTCAGATGCTCCACCTGCTAGAGTGAATGTTCCTAGGGCAACACCTGCTGATGTCTCTACTGTTACTAGATGTGCGTTAGCAGTGGTGTTAATTACTCTGACTACTGAAGCATTACCAAAGTTACTTCCATTACCAGAGGTAATTCCCATCGCTGCTTCTGTGCCTAATACTTTTACTGCCATTGTTATTCTCCTGAATAAATTCCTTGAATGATATCTTCAAACTGTTCTATTTTTTCTAATCTATTAGGCCACTTGATAAATTCTTTTTCTGGGTTTGCCTTTAGGTTCGATAACAATGGTTGTATTGCATTGAACAGTTTGTCAAGTTTTGCTTGAGTTTCCTCAACAGAAGAAGACGCAGAACTAGCAGTTGCGACTGCTGTTTGCACCGCATCTAGTTCGTCCTCGTCTACAAGGGTAAATCCAAAATCAAATAAATCGTCTGCCATGATACTATTTATACCTCTTTTAATCTTAAAAAAATGCTTTTTTTATTAAAAAAACGCTTGACATTTTATGTTTTTCTGATGTATAGTATTTATATAGTCAAGAGAAAGGAATTGATTATGTTGAAATTTATTGGTGCTGAGTTTGTTGGTGGACGGAAACTGAGTGTTCGTGAACAAAAGATGTATCGGAAACAGGCAATTGAGTTAGCAATTGGTTTCTTTGGGTTTCCCCTACTGTGTGTTTTAGGTATTTTTTTGGAAGGAATGTAAGATGAATTATCCTATGAATGTTGATGGTGAGTTTCAAGCAGAACTTGAAGTAATCTTTGAAAATGGAAATAAAGGTGCTAAGATGTTCTATGGTGACTCCATGGATGAAGTCCAGAACTTTGCATATCTGGATTTGAAAGATATCATTTGGGAAGGTAACATTGACCCTTTTGGTGATATGAAGGTAGCATCGTTCAAAATTTCTGCCAAAAAGGCTTGACATTTTGTGCTAGACTTGTTATCATAATAACATAATTGAGAGGTAAACGATGAAAAACTATGTAACTGGATATGAATACACTGGACAGAATGAAGCAATTCTTGCTGAGTGTGGTGTCGAATCAGTTCTTACTTTCAAACAGGCAATCAAGTTGAAAGGTCTGTCTGGTAAGAAGTTGAAGGGTCTCAAGAAGTGTGCAACCTTGATTGGTTACAAAACTGTTGAGAATGAAGAAGGGAAGAAGGAAAAGAAACCGTTTTTCTTTTCAGTCTTTGATAGTGAAGCAGTCCTCGCAAGGGCTGCTTAAACGGAGATAGTATGGAAATATTTGTTCTATTCATGTTTTTGTCTACTGGTGAGATAAAGACTCAGGAGTTCAACTCCAAAGAGGCGTGTGTATTTGCGGCGAGAGAAGTTGCACCATATACACAAAATGTAACTTGTGTCAAAAAAGGTGCGGTATGACGAAAGTATACACTGACGAATTCAAGGATTTCGCAATGTGGTACTGGAAAGAAAACTGCAAAGAAAGACAAGCATACGGAGAGGAGACTCTTACTTTCAAAGAATACTGTGAAAAGTCCTATGATTTTTTACTTGACAAATTCAGTAAAGGAGAGTATAATACTAACTAAACTGTGAGAGGTAAATTATGAAGTTTGTTGTTATGACCCAATACCTAGAGAACTACGGCGCCCATTGTGAGGACGGTAAGTTCGCAAATGGTAATGCGTACTGGAAATTCAAAGGTGGTTCTGACTACCTTGTGGAAGGTCTGGAACGAGAGCAGGATGCTATGGCATTCGTTGCATCTATTTGCATGGAGAACAATCTCTACTGCAAAGAGTTTCCATCATCTGTTCAGACATTTTCTGAATGGGTAGACTCTGAGTTTGATGGAGTCGATACTGGTAATGGTGTTCTGTTCAATGCAGACTTCAAAAAGGAACATTACGAATTCCGAATGAGTATCATCAAAAAGGTTAACCCTGTTCTTGAACTGGGTAACGATGATGCGTGGAAAGGTGGAATGGGTAAATTCGCAGCGATAATGAAGGAGAATGTAGCATGATGACATTTGCAACACAAGAACGGATTGATGAATTGCGTTCTGCTTTTAATACTTTGACATCCGAAATGGAGAACTGGAAAGACCCAATTGATACGGTAATTCATATCAATCAATTGCCAGAGATGCGTGAAGCATGTGAGTTTTTCACTGGTTCAACTCTGTATGTCAAAGAACAAATGAGTAATACGCCTTACATGCGTGTAATGGCAGACGGATATTATATCGCAATAGGTGCGTAATGCTTGTGATTGATTACTTACTTATCGGTGGTTTTGTTGGTATTGCCATCGGTATTTTAGTTCTTTATCTAAGACTTCCTAGTCCCAAAGGGCCTGGGAAGTTTGACAAACAAGGACAGGTGAAATATACCAAAGGAGATAATACATGATGATTAAAGGAGCATTCACTGTTGAACGAACCGTTAGGGATGGTGGTATGCGACTATGTTATTCTTTTGAGAATGGATATGGTGCAAGTGTAGTTCAACATGACTATTCTTATGGAAATGAGAGTGGCAAATGGGAGATTGCGGTACTTGACAATCAGGGTGAGATATGCTATGATACACCAATTACCGAAGATGTATTAGGGCATCTGACATTTGGTGATGTCGAAGATACCCTAGGGAGAATATCAAGACTATGAATATATTTCATTTAGACCGTGACCCTGTGCAATCTGCACAATGGATGATAGACAAGCATGTTGTAAAGATGATTGTCGAGTCTGCTCAGTTGTTGTCAACTGCCCACCGTGTTTTGGATGGTGAGGAATACTATGACAAGAACAAGAATGGTCACAAACTCAAACGATGGTTACATCCTACCTTAGAGGACAAACTCTATAAGGCATCGATGGTCAACCATCCATCTGCTATTTGGTGCAGAGAATCCACTGCTAATTATCAGTGGTTGTATACTCATTTCATGGAACTTTGTAAAGAGTATACATATCGGTATGGCAAGACACATTCTACGGAAGAGAAACTTGCCAAGATACTCAAGGCATGTCCTAAGAACTGTCCTAAGACTGGACTAACTGAGTTCTATCAGGCAATGCCAGATTATTGTAAACGCAGAGACCCTGTTGATGGATATCGTATCTATTACATCAACGAGAAGAGGGGATTTGCTAATTGGACAAACCGTGTAATGCCTTGGTGGTTTCAACAAGGAGTCGGTGGAGCATAGGTGAGAATACTAATAATAATGTTTGCACTATTGTTTTCTGTAACAATAGAAGCAAAAGAAATCGAAGAAGTAGTTGTTGTTGGAGCATATATTGCAGAAGATAATACAGACCCAACCGAAGATAACCTTTTAGAAACCATTCAACCTACTAAGACATTTATACTTGGTGGGTTTAATGGTATTCAGTTATCAGGGACAGACACTAAACACACTGGAGTATTTAAGAATGGTGTTCCAGTAAATGACCCCAGTTCTGGATGGTATGACTTTGGTCATGACTTATCTACTGGACAGAAAATAACTGTAATCACTGGAGCAAACAGTGTAAGATTTGGTAGTGGTTCTATGGCAGGTGTGGTTCTTTTAGAAGAGAACTTTGGCAGGAATCTATTTACTCAAGTAGCAGAAGATGAAACCAAAGCAATACTTGAATATGATTATGTTCAACTTGCCTACTATAAAGGAACTCAAGGTTCAGTAAAGTCAACCAACACTGAGAAGGATTGGTATGAAAACAAGACATTCAAAGCAGGGTATGACATTTTCAATATTGAACTGATTGATTATTACTATGAGTATGACACTTGTTATGACACTAATTTTGCAGTCAGTGATGATTGCAATGTGGAAGGTGAGAAGTTAAATGTCTCTCTTGACCATGATAGATTTACATTGGGTTATACTAATAATAAGTCAACGCATAATACTGGATATGATATGGAATCAGACAGAACTTATGCTGACATTACTTTGGTAGATATGCTTGGTCACGAACTAGGCATTAGTGGACAGAAGGAGACCTACGGAGAAAGGGAGAGAGAAACATACTCTGCCTATTACATCTGGTCAAATGATAATGTGAGTGTTGGTTATCGATACGAAGAGGACGAACACATTGTAAGACTAGGATTAGAGAATGACGGATTGAGATTCTCCGTAGGTAACAGTTATAGATTACCCAATCTGTACGAACAGTTTGGGGACTCATGGGTATCTGCTAATCCAGACTTGTTACCAGAACAAGGATATGGAGCAGAGATAGGCAACGACTGGTTGTCTTTATATTACTATGAGTTTAGTGAAGGAATAGATTTTGATATGAACTCTTATTCTTATATCAATACTGGAAGTTACATATCCAAAGGAATTAGATTTCAAAATCAGATTTCGCTTGACAAAGGTAGTTTGTTCGTGTATAGTGAGTTCACTGATTCGGATAAACTAAGAGTTCCTGACTATAGGACTAAGGTGTCTTATAAGTATGCAGGATTCAATGTTGAGTATCTTGGAGAATTCGATAAAGGTGCTGACTTTGATGGCAGAGAGATTGATGATGTCAATACTTTCAATATCAGTTTCAGTTGGTATCCAGGCTTTGCCACAGAGATAAAAGTTGAGGTAGAGGATTTATTGGATAACAAGTATGAGTTCATTCCAGACTACAACTCTGGGGGACGCAGACTTAAACTTAGTTTCAACACTATATTATAAGGAGTGATTATGGTTGGAAGAAAGAAGAAAGTAATCTCTGAGGATTTACCCTTCGAGGATTACGATGATAATTCTGCATTGCACTGGCAAGATACTGATGAGTATTTTGACCAAATCGGTGTGACAGAAACTTATCATGAAACTACGAGGTATGACAATGACTGGGACTAGCACTTATCTTGAATTGACATACGACCAAATCGTAAACATCTTACGAGAGAATACTGTTAACCTATCTTTTACTAAGGTGAAAGATGGTGGTGTTCGTGAGATGAAAGCAACTCTGAAGTCAGAGTTAATACCGTCTGAGAAGAGACCTAAGACAGAAGGTTCTGAAACAAAGAACGAATCTGTTGTAAAAGTCTTTGACTTAGACTTGAATGAGTGGAGAAGTTTTAGACCAGATACACTGTTGACTTTTGTCGCAGTCTAAGATATACTATATAGTATATTATGTCTAAGAAACTGACCCCTGCTGAAAAGGCAAAAGCAACTCGTGATGCCAAACTATCTAAGGCGATGGAAGACCTTGGGTTTGAGAGAAAGAAAGTTACTCGCAAACGCAAACCAATGTCTGAAGAGCAAAGGAAGGCTGCATCTGAGAGACTTGCCAAAGCAAGAGAAGCAAGGGGAATGGATGGTAGTAAATCTGTTCACCCTTCTCTTCTCGACATGCCAGAAGACCATTGGATACACTGGAAGAAAGTAAAGGGATGGTTAAAGGAGTGCGAAGCACAACTTAAAGGTATAAGGAGTTATAGGACATCTAGTAGTTCCAAAGAACGAATGGAATATCAAGACCTTTCAACTTATATACATAATATGAAGAAGTATTTAACACACGGTGTGTGGTTAGACTTCAGATACGGTGAGAATCGTGAACATAGAGTTCAGAAAGTCTGTTTGGCAATGGCATACGACAAGGATGGTAATCCTAAAAGGAGTTACAATACTTGGTATCCAGACATTGGCACAGTATGGACAAAAGAACTAGAAGAATTATGGGCAGAAGAAGATGAAGGTTGATATGATTATGGGTGGAGTGGATAGCAGTGGTGATACTGCATCCTTTCTATCAAAGAAAAAGTTTTCTAAAATGATTGAAGACACTGTAAGGCAGAAAGTAATGACTTACATGGATGCAGTCATTTATTTGTGTGAAGAGAACACAATAGAAGTTGAGGATGTAAAGAAGTATATCTCTACATCTATCAAGGAGAAGATTGAGTTAGAAGCAATGAATCTCAATTTCCTTCCAAAATCTGGGGAGTCATTACCAGAATAAAAACGCTTGACATTGCATACCCATTAGGGTATAATACACAACATTATATTATGAATAAAGTGGATACACATAATACGCAAAAATACGGAGAATACATATGTCTTTTGCAAATCTAAAGTCTAACAGAACTGATGTTAGCAAACTCGCATCTGCAGCCGCAGAGATGTCTGGTACTAAGCAGACTGTAAACAAATACGAAGACCTACGATTCTGGAAACCTACTGTCGATGAGAGTGGGAACGGTTTCGCACAGATTCGTTTTCTACCACAAGGAGAAGGACAAGACTTACCATGGGTAAGATACTTTGACCATTTCTTCAAAGGCCCAACTGGGCAGTGGTATGTGGAGAAGTCACTGACTACTCTCAATGAGAAAGACCCTGTGAGTGAACACAATAGTAGATTGTGGAACTCTGGGATTGAGGAAGATAAGGAAACTGCTAGAAAACAAAAACGCAGACTTCACTATGTTTCCAACATCTTGGTCGTGAGTGACCCTGCTAAACCTGAGAATGAAGGAAAGGTATTCCTTTATGATTACGGTAAGAAAATCTTTGACAAGATTATGGATAAAATGCAACCTGAGTTTCCAGGCGAAGAACCAGTCAATCCTTTTGACTTCTGGGCAGGTGCAGACTTTCAATTGAAAATCCGCAATGTTGCAGGTTACAGGAACTATGATAAGTCAGAGTTCAAAGAACCTTCTGCACTCTTCGAAGCAGACGAAGCAAAACTCGAAGCAACTTATAACTCTTTACATGAAGTAACAGAGTTCACTGACCCTAAGACCTACAAGTCTTACGATGAACTCAAGTCTCGTCTTGAGGTAGTCCTTGGTCAGGCAACTGGTGGTGGTTCAACTGTCAAGAATGAATCACTCAATAAAACGGCAGAAGCAGTCTCACCTAGAGAAGCAGAACCAAAAGTAGTTCCTTCTGCACCAGAACCAGAAATCACATCTAAGGATGATGATGATGACACTCTTTCATACTTTGCTAAACTAGCAAACGAAGAGTAAAGAAATACCATACATTTGGGTATGGAGTTTGACCTACTTACAGGTCACCAGACTTTTTTTGAGGGGGCTTCAGTCTATAAACCAAAGTCCTCTCACCCCTTACGCAGGTGCGTAACTTCTATCCATACTATCCATTGCGGATGGTGTATCATCAAGTAAAGCAGTATTCGTAGAGTTCTGAACATTAATATTAGAACCACCAAAACTTCCTGTCTGGTCAAATCTCATTTGTCTGAGGTTTGCAAGTTCTAACTCTAAATCATTTCTTCTATCTAGTGATTTGTCGAATGCTTTATCTCTTTCATCCTCTGACATTCTAGCAAATCTACCTCTACCTTGTTCACCCATCTGAATTAGGTCGAGTTTATTATCGTGTAATCTTTGTGCTATCTCTGCTTTCTTAATCCTCTCATCTAATTCTGCAACGGTCATACCACCAGGCTGTTCTTCAGGTATGGTTTCTTTTGGTGCTTCTAACTTGACTGGTTGTTCTTTTAGAGGTTCAGGAGCAGTAGATTCTGTTTCATCTCCACCACCGAATCCAAAGAAATTTGCAATTGCACTACCTACTGCACTAAACTTCTCTTTAATAAAGTTTGTGATAGCATCGAAGATACTTGTTATACCACTGAAAATATTCTCTGCAAAGTTTTGAAAAATATTACCGTCACCCTTAAAGAGATTTAGGAAGGCATGGAACGGCGCCATGAATCCTTCGAATATCATTTCTCTGAATGAGAATGATGCTAATGCTTCTTTGACTCCATCAAACCCAAGAAGTCCTGCTAAGAAACCAACAAGTCCTTTTGCTAAGTCTAAAAGACCACCAACAAATCCTGATACGACTCCACCTACAAATCCTGCAAGACCTGCTGTTAGTTTTGCAAATATTCCCCCTTCTTGTTCCTTAAATCCTCTGAATGCACCAAAGATACCATCAACAATAGAAAATATTGCCAGTACAATAGGCCCACCAAGGAATTTACCTAGTCTCTGGAAGACACTAAAGAATGGTTTTACAACCTTTCCTAGTTCTGCAAGATACTTACCAACCTTTCCACCTTCTTTTGCTATTGGAGTAAAGGCATCAAAAACACTTCTAAAGTTTCTAAGTTGACTACGAATGACACTGAAACTGAGGAAGAATGCCTTGAAACTTCTTCCCATTTGTCTGAAACTATCACCGACTCGTTTTATAAAAGCAAAGAAATCAGTAAGAGGTTTGACCAACCTACCTAAGTATTGGTTACCTCGTATAAACTTTCCTGTTCCTGCCTTACGAAATGCATCTGCAACGGCATCAAAGAATCCTGTGATTGGTCGGAATAATGCACTGACTCTAGCACTGAGTCCTTTCTTAAATGCGGTAATTCTTCTACCAAATGCTTTATCTGTTAGAGCAGTTAATAGTTTGAAACTGTCAACGATACCTGAAATGACACCTGCAACCAGTCCAGTGATAGCAAATAGGATAGCACCAACGATACCAAGAAAACCGAATCCACCTGCATCTTTACTCATCTCACCTATCTTAGATGAGAAGTCATCACCAGATACTTTCTTCCTTTTCTCTTCTCGTTTATCTTCTGCTTCATCGAGGTCATCCGCCTTCAAGGACTTAAAGTAAGCACTAAAAGTCTTGTTGAGTGATATCAACTGCTTAGTATTTTCCTTGGTATCAGAACGAGTAATATCGTTCTCTTCACGAACTACCTCAATCAGATGTCCTATTGTTGCTTCTGCCATCAACTATACCTTGCTTTTTCCTGTTTCATTCTCTCTTCTTCTTTCTCCAAGTGTGCAGTGAGGAGTGTTAAATATATCTCCCTTTCCCACGGTTGCATATGCTCTATGTCATATAACGAATAATGAAAGTGTTGCATCAATGCAAAGTTTGTTTGAAAATGATTAAACAAACTATCGTGCGAAAGGCACACTAAAAAAAATCTTGAAGTCCCTCTAACTTCGTTTTGTTCTCATGACCGCAATTGGAACAAGTAAATTCTACATTTTTTCTCATTACTGGAACTGTGTTAAAGAATTCACCAATCTTTGCAAACTGTGCATTGGTCATTGAATCAATAAACTCATTCAGTTCCTTTTTACTCACTTCAGAAACAAGATGGTTTTCTTCTTCGGTCATAATAGAAACCAAACATTCTGATAACATTGCGAATCCAAATTCTGCTTCACTCATTCCGTCAACGAAATGATTAACAAACGATTCATATGATGGATATTTCATTTCAATTGAAATATTATCTGTGATTGGAATGATAGTATCAACTTCTTCTTTCTCTACTTGTGCTTGAGTCAAGTCGATAGTCTGTTCATTCTCATGTTCACAACTCTCACATTTAATTTTAATTGTTGCTGTTTCACCCACAGACTTTGCTCGTATCTGGGTGAACATATATTCAACATCAAATGTAGATAAATCCTTTGGGTTTATCTCATCATATACGCATGAGACAACAGTATCAACCATTGCTCTCATTGCTAGTTTCTGGTCTTGTTGCTCAAAAGCATTCAGAAGAACTTTCTCTTCTTTAACCAGATAAGGTCTAAAGGTGACCGTTTGTTCCGATGAAGGAATAACAAGTTCATACTTTAGGTTTTCATTCAACTTAGGTAGTGCCATAATTTTATCCTATGCTATATTAATTTTCGAATCAATTGTCCTGCAAGACCCTCAACGAGTCCACTGGACACATCTCCTTTTTCGGACTTCCAGTCCTTATATGATAACTGCACCCCAATTTCTAATATTCCGTCAGGGTCGTTATTATATTCAATTGCCTGTAATGTTGTTGGATAACATTCTTCCAATGTACATGTATAAGCAATCTGGTCACCAAATACCGCACTGAGGTCAAACTCACCTTGTGCTAGGTCGATTGGGCCTAACCTTGGGAGTCTTCCTCTGATACTTGATGGTATCTTTCCTGCATCAAAGATTTGTCTTTTCTTGATAGGAAAGGATGTTCCTTTTTTCAATGCCTGTAATGTTACAGGATATGTGTATTCTTTATAGTATCCTATTGTATATGTATCTTGGTCATGTGCTAATGATTGCCATGCTTCGAAGTATTGTCTTACTCCATAATCATTCATGGCATAAAATGTTAGAGATACATCATCTGTAACATATCCATTTGCTACTTTCTTGACCACAGTTCCGATTGTTTTTTCTGTAGACTGTACTTGTCGGCCTGGGATATTCATTGCTCGACATAACATATTCAGTTCTCTTGGATTACTACCACCAAGAGGTGCGCCTGCTATTCTGGGCAGGGTAACCTTAAACAAGTTCTGGGCAGAGAATCCACCTGCTCTACTTGCTTGTGATTTGAAATCATCTATTCTACTAGTCATTAGTTACCTATCATTTTTCTAGAGTCACTGAATACTTTCTGTGAACTTGCTTTACTCCAACTTGCAGTCGGTAAGAATGTAGCAATCTCCCACTCAGGAGCAGGGACTTTAGCAAACTTACTCTTGACATGTTCAGTCAGGTAATGCTTATAACATGGTGCAAAGTATTTCATCTTAGACGCATTCTTTAATGTTTTATATGTCAAATCAAACTTTGAGTTATCTGTAATCTTTTTATCTGCAATATCCATCAAAGCATCTAGGAACTTTGCTCGTAATACTGGGGGTAGATAATGGATATTCAATCCATGAAACCCACCCTTGGCAGGGCCTACTATGATTGCCAGAGGAAACTTATCGTAATACGGTAAGGTATCCTTTGTCTTTGGGTCATAGAAAAACATCTGCATAGACCCAACAATCTGCCTTGCACCTGTCTTCAATGGTTCTTCTTTCATCAAGTCTTCACGATTAATAGAACGAAGATTCGATGCTTTCTTTCGAAACCATTCACGAGATTCCTTAGTACGAGGAGTTATCCCTGCACGGAATGCCTGTAATTCTAATCTTTGAAATAGATTACTCATGCATCTATTTATACGGTTTCTTGAAAGGTTTTAACGGTTTTGTTGATTTTGGAATAAGACTTTTTAACGGTTCATTCTTCTCAGTCCAGATAACAAACTGATATCCTTGGTCTTTTGCATAGTCAGATGCATATTCCCACTTGTTCATATTCTTGACATATGTCATTGCTTCTGATATATATTTCTTTGTTCTGCGTTGTCCCTTGGGTTTTTGAGTCTCTTTGTGAGGTTTTATCTCTATCAAAAAGGTTTTTCCATCACGCATTGTTATTTTCAAATCAACAAAATATCTGTGCCATCTCTTGTCAACTTCATATAAGTATGGTATAATGGTCTCTTCGGATGACCATGTTTTTACATTATTATTGTCATCACACCATTTGAAAGCATACTTTTCCCATAGAGAACGGTAGATGACATTCGTATGGTCACCCTTATACTTCTTTGGATTTTTTACTCTATATCGTCCTGAATATGCCATAAAAACCTTATAAATAGATTCATAGATAAACCTATTTAGTAGAGATTAATATGTCAACAGAAGGTGTAAATACTGCCAAAAAGAAAGTAGACTTAGAATATCCTATCCATAATGTACAAGATTATGGTGGTCGGATTAAGTTTTCTATTCTACAAGATGACCCAGTAGACTTCAACGAGATTGCTGAAATTGGGAATAAGGCAGATAATGCTGTTGCTGAAGCAGTGGGTGCTGTTACTAACGAAGAAAAGAGTGGAATGTTTGATTCATTCAATGGTTTGATAGAATCAACATTTAAGAACAGAACACCTAAATTAGCAGACCCTAAAAGAGAAGTATCTTTATATTTACCTATTGGTTTACAATATAGAGATAATGTCGTATACGAAAACTTTGACATGATGAGTACAAAGGTTGCGGCGATTGCAGGTGGTGCATCTGCTTTAGGAAAAACTGCATCCGAAGGTTTATCAAGTGGTGCAAGTTCACAACAAGCAAAACTTGCCGTACTAGGATTACAATCAAAACTTCCTGCCGAAGTAGCAGGAGCAATTCGTGAAGGTGGTCAGATTACCACTAACCCAAACACTCGTGCCTTGTTCAAACAAGTAAACATTCGTGAGTTTGCATTTCAGTTTAAGTTTATTCCACAATCAGAAAGAGAAGCAGAAGAAGTAAAAAACATTATTCAGTTCTTCCGTGAAGAGTTATATCCTACAGAAATCTTTGATACTATCGGTGATACTAAAATATCACTGGGTTATAACTTCCCTAATAAGTTCCAGATATCTGTAGAGTATAATGATGAACATGTTGCTACTAAAATCAAACCTTGCTTTTTGCGTGATGTTGGTACGACTTATAATCCCCAAACAATGGCAATGCATAGAGATGGTAGTTTCTCTGAGATTGAAATGACTTTGAATTTCCAAGAAACAAAAACATTGTCTCGAACTGACATTCAGGAAGGTTTCTAATGGCAAAGTATTTTCAGAATTTTCCAACAGTAGCATACAAATTTGGTGATAATGAATCACCTGTATTATTTAATAATCTATCTGCGTATGTAGATATTGTTGACCAGATAAAAGATAATGTTTCTTTTTATAACAAGTATACGATTCAAGCAGGTGACCGTCCAGATACTCTATCATACAAACTATATAATACGGTAGATTATTATTGGACATTCTTTTTGATGAATGACCATCTGCGTATCTCTGGATGGCCTATACCTAATTACGATATCCTTGACTCTGCTAAATCCAAGTATCCATATCGTATGGTTACAACAAATACAGATATCTCAACAACCTTTCCAGTAGGACAAACTGTGACAGGTAACACTTCAGGAACAATTGGTGTTATTAAAAGAAAGATATTAGAACTAGGTCAATTAGTAATTGACACTGGAGCAGAACCCAATTTAGATAACTTTGGTTCTACCGAAGTCATATCATATACTGATACTGATGGAAATATCCAGACACTTACGGCAGTAAAAGAATCTGAACAATACAATGCGGTGCATCACTATGAAGATACGGATGGTGTACAACAAGACATAACTTTATTTGATTTTGCTAATCCATCACCATTGCTTACACCAATCACTTACCGTGATAGACTCGAATCAAGAAACGAGGAATTGAAAGAGATTATTGTATTGAGAGAAGATGCAGTTGCTCAAGTTGTATCTGAATTCAATAAACTTATGAGACAATAGAATGTCTAACACACAGTCACAACAGTTTAAGTTCACTGAAGCAGTAATTAGTGCTGACAGATTATTTAGAACTAAGTTCGATGTTCGAACTCAGATTGCTGAACTGAACATATTCGAAACCCTAGACAAACCATATCTTACTGGACAGATTGTTATTAACGATGACAAAGGTGTATTCGATAAGATAAACTTTCAGGGAACTGAAAGAATTAAGATTACTTGTGCTACCGTAGATAAATCTTTGACTCCAGTATTTGAACGAGAGTTTATTATGTCTGGTATTGAAAAGGTTACCAAGGCAAACGAGAATGGTAAAGGTAGTGTTTATGTATTTAATTTGATTGAAGAACATGCATTTACTGCTCGTGCAAAGAAAATCAGTAGGTCATTCAGAGGAACTATTGATAAGATTCTGACTAAACTGATTGCCAAAGAGATGAAGAAGGATATCGATTTATCATATCTTTCTGCTCAAGAAGCGGTTCAGGGTGGTATTACAGGTATTATTCCAAACATGACAGTCATGGATGCCTTGCATTGGTTGGTCAATAGAGCAACTACAGAGAACGGTTCACCTTATTTTTGTTACGCATCAATGCATGACGATAATATAAGACTGGGTGATTTAGATAAAATGTTGACACAGAAACCATTTAATTCTAAATTACCATATGTCTATAACCCTGCTAATGTGGCAACCCAAGAAGATGCAGGGGAAAGACAGAAGAGTTTTACTATTGCAGGAATGAAAACTGCTAGAATGGGTAACACTTTGAAGTTAGCAGAAATGGGTCTTACTGGTGCGTCTTATTGTAATACCAATCTAAATACTGGTCTTACCTTTATGGAACACTATAGTTTGACCAATACTTTGGATAGACTAAACACACAAGAAATAATTCAAAAAGGCACAGAACAGAATGTATATGATGATGACTTCTTATTGAATGGTCAACCTCTTGGAGACTTAGAGGGAAGAAGATTCCATACAATAAATTCTACTGGCACATATGGTAGAGAGAAAGCATATAGTGATGAGTTTCTAGAGCATAAGTTTATACACAAAGTAGAAGCACCTGCACTGAAGTCTGCATTAATGAAGAATCAATTTAATGTTGTAGTTCCAGGCGTAGGGTTTATTGTTAGTAAAGCAAGTGTTGGAGACTTAGTTCGTTTAAGGATTATTAACGATAATACAGAAATGGGTAAAACAGAAAATGCAGATACATTACTTGATAAAAACAAATCAGGTGATTTTCTTATTTTCGATACAAGACATATTTTCCGTGATACTACCCACAATGTATCAATGAATGTAGTGAAGTTGGCAAGAGAATCATGAGAGCAATACCTACAGAATATTACGGTGATGAGTCACGATGGTTTATTGCAACTGTCGTAGACAATGCAGCCCCTGATGGATTTGAGGGTAGATTTAAGATTCGTATCCATGGATTGCATTCTCTATCTACTGTAGATATTCCAGAAGCAGACTTGCCATGGGCGCAATGTGTCCTTCCAACAACCGAAGGTGGTGTATCTGGTATAGGTAAAATGCCACAACTCATGCCTAATGCATTGGTGTTTGGTATGTTCATGGATGGTAAACATTCACAGACACCTTTGATTCTTGGTTCGATTCCTCATATAGAATTTCCTACACAAGTACAATTAGGACAAGCAGAAGAAGATGTCGGTGTACAAACACCAGAGAACTTCTTTAAGAAAATAGTTGAAGCAGTCAAACCAAAAGAGGTTGATGTTCAGGATACTAATTCAGGTAACATTAATAATCTTGTAAAACTTGCAAGGCAACAAACTGCGATTCGTTTCTTTCTGAATATTGGTTATACCTTGAAACAATCAGTAGGAATCGTTGCAACATTATCTCATGCATCTGGAATGAGAACTGGAGAGAATGTCCAGTCCAGAGGACTTGCTAAATATAGTGTAGCAAGATTTACAGATTTGAAAAGATTCGATTCATCGTTCCTATCATTTAATACTCAGTTAGCATTTATTGCATTTGAATTAAGAGGAACACAGAAGACTGCAAATATCCGTGTTCTACAATCAGAAAGATTGGAAGGTGAAAACGGTGTCCCACATATCTTCTCTAAGTATTATATCAAAGAGAGTGATGCATCATTTATTAAACAGTCTGAACTTGAAGCACGAAGACTTATGGATAGGACAACATAATGGCACTGGATAAAGAAACACTAAACAATACTCTTGCCGTTCAGAAGAAAGCAGAAGGTGCTATCAAGACTGGAACAAAAGAAATCACTGTTGACGGTCTCAAAAAGAAAGTATCTTTACCCCAAGTAGAGGGTAATACTGAGATACTTGGTAACGCACTAAATCTTCAAGACGAAAAATTTGCAAAGACTGCAACCAAGATTGGTGGTAAAGCAGGAGAAGTTCTGGGTGGAGTAGAGACTCTAGGTGTAGAAAAGTTTGGTGCAGATGAGATTACTACAGGTGCAATCGGTAAACTTACTGATAAGATGCCAGATATTAAAGGACTCAAGACTCCAACTTCTGCCCCTGTAACTCTTACTGGATTACCTACACCAGAAAAATCGTCTACTATTGAAGCAATCAGTAGTGGTAATGCTGAAGGTATAGCAGAAGCAGTAGCAGTCAGTAAAGATAAGTCATCCAAGACTCTTGGAGAGATATCTGCTTTCTCACAGACTATTGCAGACGCAGACGAACTATCTGCAATCACTGCACAACTCCCATCTCCTGACCTTGGAGACATTACAAAGGTTGTAGAAGATATATCTCCTGTTGCTGAGATTAGTGGTAAAGCAGGTGATATTGCTGATAAGGTAAGTGATGCTACTGCCATAGGTGGGATGAATCCTGATAAGTTAGCACCAAAGAATGCCTTGAACGGTATCAAGAGTGCATCTGATTTGAAAAAGAAAGGTGGATTCTCTAGTATTGCAGGTGCATTGAAGAAAGCAGAAAATGGAATTAATAACTTTGCTGATAGAGTAAATGATACTTTTGACAAAGGTCTGGGTGGATTTATTCAGAATGTAGCAGAAACCGTAACTGGTTTTGCCGCTGGTTTCATAGGAAACATAGTCAGTGGTGGTGTTGCTTTTAGTGCAGACAAGAAAAAAGAAGTATTAAAGAATCAATCTGATGGCACAGAGGAAGGTAGAAAGAAAGCAACTCAAGATATTCTAGCAAAATCTCCTAATGTCTCTGATAGAATGAAAACTATTATTGAGGAAGAGGGAGCAAAACATAATAACAATCAAGACTTCAAGAATGCAGTAGTTACAAGGGCAGAGAGAGAAGGAGTCGAGCAAAGTGAGATTGATGCAACTAGCAACGAGTTTGCAACAGTTGACAGTAAATTACAAGACCTTGATACCACAATTAGTGGAACTCTTGTTGTCGATGCAAGTATTTTTGATGAAGAAACTAGTTTGACCGCAGATAAAAATAAATGGTCTGGTAGAACAAGTGACGATGATGTATTTACCTATGTATCATCTGTAGAGGAACTTGACTTTGAACTTGCTTCAATAACAAGAGATATTACCGAAGTTGTTATTCATGCAACCGAAACAGTAAACAATAAGAACATTGGTGCGATTGAGATTAACAATATACACAATTCACTAGGGCATGATGGTATTGCATTCCATTATGTTATACGAAGAGATGGTAGACTACAAAGAGGAAGACCAGTAGACCAGAAGGGTGAACATGCTCCAACCAATGGACACAATGTTTACTCAATAGGTATTGTAATGGTAGGTGGTCTTCTAGCATCCGCAGGAAGTATCAACCCACTAGAGAATAAATCTTCTGGGTCATTTACTCAACCGCAGTTTGATACTCTAGAAAAGTTTCTTGCATCATTCTATAGAAAATTTCCAGGCGGTCAAGTATTTGGTCATGCAGATACAGATTTGAATGAAGAAGACCCATACTTCGATGTAGAAGATTATATTGAGTCTATCTTTAATAAGAAGAATACAAGTAAAGGAACAGATGCTCCATTGTCTCCTGCGGAGATTAACATACAATGACAACTAAAAAAGATAATTTTGAAATAAGAAAAGATAAACTAGGTGAAGGTCTAGAAGAGTCTTTGGGTGTTCCTCAACAGGGACAACAAGACGCAACTGGGTCATATCCTAGTCGTGACTACAACTTTGGGTCATCAATAAACAAAGCATCACGAGGAACAAAAGTAAATGAACTGTTTATCGGTGGTGGGGATTTTGGTGTTCCTCTTGGTATTACACCACAGAGACCTTCTCAATATCCTTATAACCAAGTCCAAGAAACATCATCTGGGCATGTCATTGAACTTGATGATACGCCAGGCGGTGAAAGAGTTCTCCTCAAACACCGTAAGGGTGCAGGTGTTGAAGTTCGTGCTGATGGTTCTGTTGTTATTTCTGCCGTTAATAATAAAGTGGAAGTTACAGGTGGAGACCAAACCGTTATCATCGAAGGACACGGTAATCTTATCTATCAAGGAAACCTGAATCTAAAAGTATCAGGTGATTATAATGTCGATGTCGGTGGTAACTATAATGTCAATGTGGCAGGTAACAAAGAGACCACAATCAAGGACAACAATAGAACAACAGTATTGAAAAATGTCCAGTATACCACACATGGTACAAGGACACATAAAACTATCGGTGATAATGTTAACCTTATGTTAGCAGATAATGTTCAGGCAGTCAATGGTAATCAGGCAAACCTTGTTGAAGGTACGATTGACATGGCATCTGAAGTCAGTATGCATCTATCATCAAAAGAGAGTCTGGTCGCAATATCTAAATCAACCAACCTAACAGGTGTGAATAATGTATCTGTTATGGGACAAGCAGGTTCGATTGGTGGTAAGACAGTTGACTTTACTGGTAGAGTATACATGGGTAATGAAGGTGAAACGGCAGAACTATCTGGTGCAATCTTCCATGGAACATTCAAAGGTATTGCTGACGAAGCAGTTGAATCATACAATGCTAATGTAGCAGGATTCGCAGAAGTAGCAGACCTTGCACATTCACAGTCATATGGTGAGGCTGCAACCTCTGGTTCTACAGTTGGAACTACACATGTCGCCGCAGATAAGACACAAGCGAGTATCACTGGTAAAGCACCAATTACTCCACCAGATGTTGTGGACTTTGGTACGACTGGAACATATGCGATTAAGACTGTAGTGGTTGATGCAGGAGACAGAATTCTGAATAGTATCACTCATACAGATGATTATAATGATGTGTTTAGATTTGTTCCAACTAATCAAGAGATTCGTTCTGCACTTAGGTCTCCAGTAAACAGAGATGATGTTGCATCTAGATTGGTTGCAGAAGGAAAACTTAATCCAAAATACAATAGTAAGATTCCACCTAAAGTTGGTAGAACTGCTAGTGGCAAAACAAAAGCAAAAAGATTTGGATTTACACCTCTAGGTAATTCGATACAAAATAGAGGTAAGAGGTTTACAACATGAGTAGAATATTAATTGACCCAATCTATAATCCACAGTTTCAGGTAGATATTAACTCCAATACTAAACTGGCATCTGGTATTACGATGGCAAAGTTTCTTGGTGCATATGGTGATAGAACATCATTTAATCATGAATCATTTAATTTTGTACGAAGACAGATAGCAAGAAATCTAGTATTACATGCTATGGCAATGAAGACAATTACTGAGAATCCGATACATTTTAATGATGTTCGATTGATTGTCAGTGAAGGTGTTCTGGATACAACAGAACCCACATATAGATTTGCTGACGATATATCATTACAAAAGTCCAAAGGAGAGTTGATATACTATCAAGTAATTGGACAGGATGGACTGATTGACTTTGAAAAGACCTTTGAGGTTGCAGAATATTGGAAAGACTTTATACAGTTTGAAAAGATTATTTTAGATTATGATGAGTATAATACAGACGAGAGTCTGACTGCATCCATAGGATTGCTCATGCCAAGTATTCCAGAAGACTTTGATGTCCAGTTTAAGAAAGAAGTAGAAACACAATTCAACAATCACATTCAGAGTAAAGGTGAGTTGATAGAAATTTTACCAAAAGATTCGTAAACCCTTATAAATAGTATCATGGCAACACGAAGAGCATTCGCACAAGAAGACGGTAATCTGCAAACGGCAACGGTTGCAACATCTCGTGTGCGTCAATATTCAGATATTGACCTTGCTTTCAAAGCAAAACCATCTTCTGGAGAAATCTTTAAGAAGAAGGATGCAGCTGCCGTAAAACAAGCAGTCAAAACTTTGGTTATGACAGATGTATTAGAAAAACCCTTTCTTCCTGATTTTGGGGGAGATGTAAGAGGACAACTGTTTGAATTAGCAGATAAAGGTAAGTCGAGTATTATTCGACAGAACATTGAGAAGACAATAAACTCATATGAACCCAGAGCAAAGATTCTGGATTTGAAGGTAGATTTACAACCTGATAGACACTCACTCAATGTGACAATAAAATTCGAAGTAGTAAACACTGAAGAGACAGTAGAATTTACTACGATATTGAATAGGTTAAGATAAGATGGCAACAACAATAAAATCAACCGCACTATCATTCGATGCGATTAAGAACAATCTAAAAACCTTTTTAGCAGATAAACCTGAGTTTAATGATTACAACTTTGAAGCATCTGGTCTGTCTAATATTCTGGATGTTCTTGCTTATAACACTCATTATAATGCATTGACTGCTAACTTTGCTCTTAACGAATCATTTCTAGGGACTGCACAACTTCGTAGTTCTCTAGTATCCCTTGCCGAAGGTATTGGATATATCCCAGACTCAAAGACTGCATCAAAAGCAGTATTGAATCTGAGTTTGAATCTATCTGGTGTGACTGGTAGACCATCTACATTACAGATTCCAGCTGGACTTAAATTTAATTCAGTGGTTGATGATGTCACTTATGTATTCCAAACTATTTCAGATATCAATGCCACAGATGATGGTAATGGTATCTACGAATTCAAAAATGCAGTTGGTAGTAAAAACATTGAAGTCTTTGAAGGTACAACTAGAACTAAGACTTTTCTTGTTTCGAAATCAACAGATAATCCAGTTTACATAATTCAAGATACAGAGTTAGATATCGATACCGCAGTAGTAAAGGTATTCGATACTCCTTCTAGTTCTGCATTTACTACATATTCAAACCTGTTGAAAGCAACTACTATTAATGCAAACTCAACAGTATACATTCTAAAAGAAGCACCTAATGGTAATTACGAATTATCTTTTGGTAATGGTGTAACTCTTGGTCGTGCGCCTAGTGATGGTGGTAAGATTACTATTACCTATATTGCTACCAATGGTGACGCAGGAGATACCGCAAAAGTATTTGAACCACAATCTAAAGTAGATGTCCTAGGAACTGGATATGACTTAACAGTTACAACTCATGCAAAAGCAGTGGGTGGTGGAGACAAAGAGAGTATTGAATCTATCCGACTCAATGCTCCATTCCAATATGCATCACAGAATAGAATGGTAACAAATAATGATTACTCTGCATTGGTGTTGAAAAACTTCTCAACTCTAATTAAAGATATTCAAGCATTTGGTGGAGAAGATGCACTTGAACCAGAGTTCGGTGCAGTATTCCTTTCTGTATTGTTTAACGATGATGTTAGTGCAGTAACAATATCAGATACAAAGAGTCAGATACAAGACCTTGCAAGACAATTATCAGTTGCGTCATTCAAACTTAGATTTATTGACCCAATCAAAACATTTATAGAATGTAAGACATTCTTCCAGTTCAATCAGAATCTAACACAATTATCTCGTAACACAATTCAGGATAGTGTCAATACAGTTATTACAAATTATTTTACTACTAATACTGGTAGGTTCGGACAATCATTTAGAAGGTCAAATCTATTATCATTGATTGATGAGTCCTCTCCTGCAATCCTATCATCTCGTATGGAAGTTAGAATGCAGAGAAGATTTGTTCCAACACTTACAGTAAAGCAAGACCATAAAATTAGATACGCCGCAGAGATTGCTGAAGCAGATGATAAAGTATATGTTATCGAATCAAACGGATTTACTTTCAAAAATAAAAACTGTATTCTTAGAAACAAACTAGGTTCGAATAAACTAGAAGTATTCAATGCAGAAGACAAGAAAATCGAAATTGATAACGCAGGTGACTTTAGTGGTGACACTGTAAATATCGTTGGTCTTACTGTTGATAACTTTATTGGTGCTGACCAATTTATTAAACTATCTGCAACTCCTGCAAATCAGAGTGCAGTAACACCATTGAGAGAAGATATCATTGAGTTCGATGTATCACAATCATTTACTAAGATTGTTGATGTTGACCCTAATGTGACAAGTTAAGATGCCTCATAAACAAGACGATACACTCAAGGACTTAAATAGGAGAGAGATTGCTTTTCCTAAAGACTCTATTAAAGAGATTCTTCCGCAATTCTTTCGTACTGAATATCCTAAACTGATTACTCTGTTAGATGAGTATTATCATTATCAAGATGATGATTCTTCACCTACAAGACTAATCAATGAGTTGTTCTATAATAGAGACATCACTCAAACAGATTTAGATTTACTTGAGTATATTGAAGATGAACTGCTTTTGGGTCAAGCATACTTCGAAGGATTTGCTGATAAAAGAGCAGCTGCCAAATACTCGAACACACTGTATCGTTCTAAGGGAACTAAGTATTCTATTGAACAGTTCTTTAGAACTTTCTTTAGTATTGACCCAGAAGTCATATACACAAAGGAACAAGTATTCAAACTGAATGGTGGGGATGACTTTAGGGAGATAGAACTTGAAGCACTTGAAGAAGCATCAAAGGGTTCTCCTGCTTTTCCTGCTACAGAATACGGTCAATTAGATAGTGATGGTGCAAGAACGAAGTACCAAACCTACCTAAAAGATAATTATAGAGCAACATCACAAATTGGATTTAACTCACAGAAGTTTTTAACTAACAATAAACTGTATCAACAGTTTGCTATTCTGGTGCGTTCTGAATTATCTCAGAGTGAATGGATTCAACCATATAAGTTATTTGTTCATCCAGCTGGGATGTTTATTGGTTCGGAAGTGCAGATTATATCATCTAAGGAAGATACAATCACTGCACCTAATGTTGTTATTGAACCACCACCCCCAGTGGCAATTACAGGGGTTGTATCATTGGCAGACACGGCAGTATCAGATGTAACATCATTGGTTGATGATTTCAATGTGGATTCGGCAGGTATTAAGTCTAGAATTAGAACAGAATTCTTTAACCTAAATAAATTGTCTAGTAAAACAATTAATGAGATTAATTTACAGTATAGTTCACTTCGTGAAGCACAAATCGCATCTTCACCGACACTGGACGATACAAGTATAGATTTCTCTAACAATTTTGACTTCGAAACTATAGACCAAGACAGACATGTATTCTATAGTGCGGATTCTGACCAATATCTACTAAATTTAGGTCATCTCAGTTAGAAAAGTAGTATAAATAGAGTAAAGTATATTATAGGTTTATAAATGGCAAAGCAAAATCTGAATAGAGGGACAACGGCAAATGACGGAACTGGGGATAGTCTCAGAGTTGCCGCCCAGAAGATAAACGAGAATTTCACAGAACTTTATGCTAAGTTCGGTGGAGATAGTCTCAGTGCGACAGTAACTTTGACTGCCGAAGGGGTAGTATTCGAAGGAAGTTCTGCTGACTCTAATGAAACCACTTTACATGCCATTAACCCTACACAAGATAACTTTGTCTATATTGCTGACGATTCTGGAACATTAGTTCTTGATTCTTGCGCTCAGACTTTGACTAACAAAACAATTTTAGAACCCACACTTACTACACCTAAAATTAGAGATGTAGATTCAAGTCATACATACAATATTCAAGTGGGTGGATTATCTGCTAATACAAATCTTAATATTCCTTCTTTGTCAGACAGTGACACATTTGTATTAGCAAATACAACACAAACACTAACAAACAAAACTATCGATGGTTTATCATTTAATAACGCAAAGATTGGTGGTATCAATCTAGGTTCAGTATTCTTTGATAGTGCATCAAACGAAGCATTTACATTCACTAGAGTTGCAAGTGCGGTAAA
>CEVH01070391.1_pt1 | contig 36400 bp, 18 predicted proteins | sample 356521 | NCBI WGS metagenome assembly CEVH01 (sample SAMEA2623446, study PRJEB7988) | marine metagenome | isolation source: saline water (ENVO:00002010), including
GGTTGCAACTTCTCTAATATAACCCCAATCTTCAAACTCGGTAGCCGCGTTGGTAATGAGACCCCAATCTTCATCTGGGAGGATAATATCTCCTTTAGCAGATCTGAAGTGTGGAATAAATCTAGAATCCAGTGGATTGCCAGCATCTCCACTGATATCGAATAGATTTACATTGCCATCTGTAAATGTTCTTTCGATATTTGTTGCAGCACCAGATACGGACAGAGTTGCCGTATTTGTTGGTGGAGTATCGGAAAGAAGTACAGAACCAAATCCAATTGGTCTGATGGTAACCTTACGTTCACCAGCCTGCCAGATGACCTTATCATCAGCAGATCCAACCTGATTGAACAGTACAGTATTATCAACAGTTGCAGGTACAAACGCTTCTGTAGCAGATCCACTGAAGGAGAATTCGCCTTCTTCACCGAATATTGTACTCTGTGGAGCCTGACTGAAGAAGTTCTCTCCAGTAACATTGAATCCACCAGAACCTGCATATGCAAATACCTGATCGACATCTTTCTCTGGATCGAGTTCTCCAAGAGAGAATAGAGATCCAAGACCAAGATATGCGAATGGAATTGCCTCTTGAGCCCTGATACCAGTTGCCTGGTAATCGTGCATAAAGAGTCCACCACCCAGTTTCCTCTCAATGAATCCACCATCTTCGGTGTCAATTGGGAAGGTTTGTCTGAGATCATAGGTAATACTAGTAATACCGTAATGATCCCACTGAGAGCTATTACTTGAATTATCTTGTCTAAGTCTATAGAAATAATTTCCTCTATTTGCTGGAGTAAGAGGAATAGATACTTCCTTGAGAGAATTGAAAGAAGTGTCATTAAATGCAATGACCGTATCAATTCTTATCCAACTACTTCCAGTCCATCTATCAAGATATAGACTTTCCTGAGTAGTATCTGGATCTTCACCACCATTAACATCGTTACCCCTAATGGCAGTGACTTTGATATATTCTGAATCTGTAGTGTCAAATCTCCAATAGAACTGTCTAGCTCCACCAGCATTACCGAACTTAACATGTCTTCCGATGTTAAATCCACCAGTAGCACCAGTTCCAGAACCACTGTCTAGGATGGATGTTCTACTGTAAGAGACCTCATAGTTGGCCAGATCATCTGGCAGAATATCAACTGGGAGGACTTTTTCTTGAGTAGATACGGTAATATCACCGTAATCTTCGTATGCAAGTTGATCATCATCACTGAAGGATCTATCCTTGCTCTTAGTGATGATTCTATCAAAGGTTAGATCTTCAGCATCGGAGAATTTGCCTCCTGCTGTATTAAATACGAATCCGTAGTTTTCAGCGTCAAACTTAGTATCTGGATCCAGACTATAGTCATAGATGACGCGATCTTGAGCCTTGCCCTTAACCTTCGCGACATTTTTAATGACCGCAATGAAATCATCTGGAAATCTGGTGGAATTGTATCCACTGAGGGTAAGAGTACCTGAAGCGTCCCAGGGATACCTGTTAAACTTGGCTGTCGCTCCTTCGTCAGAGAGTTGAGCGAGTGTACCAGATCCGATTTCAACGAATGTATTGGATTCGTGGGCTTGTCCGTAAATGGACGGAGATGGTCCTGCGGCACCCAAATCTGGGATGACCAGTCTCTCCAGACCGCCACCAATCTCGAAGAGGCTTCCAGACCCTCTCCAGGGGGTTACATAGGATACTTCTGCAATATCTTCTATACGGAAGAGTCCACCACCAGGAACTTGTGGAGAAATTAGTGGTTCTGCTTCTCCACCAATGTCCAACTTACCAAATGGTAGAACATCAGCAAGGTCTGTAATTAGACCAAAATACCAAGGATTAAAATTATCTGCACCGCGATCATCATCAGCGGTGTCTGAAATGTTGCCATAGTCAGCCGTTATCGTCGCAGAAGCGGTTACCGAACCTGCATCTTCCGCAACGAATACATCTACCTTATTTTCATCGTAGACATAAACGGCCATAGTTTAGTTCTATTCATTAGATGAAAAAAGGGATTGCCCAATTATAAAGCAATCCCCACCATGACGAATATTCTATTGTATATATGTATCAGTCAAGTGCGACGTTCAGGGTGATCTTAATTTGGTCACCGTTGTTCTGAATGTTGTATGGACCGTTCGTAAATCTCTCAGCGTACATGATGCTGGAGTAGAGAGTCGCAGTATTCAGACCAAGAACACCGTTAGATGTTGCAGTTAGAGAAGGCGTGGTTACAAACTCATCGTTGTTTGGCACGTCGAAGACGGTATAAACATTCGATTCAAGAGTTGTGTTACCTGCACCAGCAGCAACGTAAACGATATCTCCTCTCTTAAGACCGTGGTCTGTGATAGCAATCTTACCGAAACTGAATGTAACAGATGGGTCAGTTGCGACCTGAATGTTATCAACCAGAGGTTTGTCTAGATAGACGACTTGCAACGCTCGGTCAATACCGATAATTCGCGTTCCAGTCTGAACACCTGCGTTACCAGCAACATACTGTCCAAGAGTTAGATCGTTGATGGAGACCTGTGGGTCAACAGTGAAATATCTGTTACCAACAACTCCAATACATGGATCAGTGTTGTTACCCTTGGTGACGGTTGTTCCGATACCGACACTAGCACCGTGGAGCACACCCTGTACCGAAATCGGCATGTTGTTTGCTCTGGTTACATAGTAACCATAGATGTTACCAGCAGGTCCAGTGAAGGTGAAAGTCTGTTCGGGATAGGTTGCGGTTGTACCACTACCAACGTTCTTAATAACCCAACGAGATCCATTTAGGAGAATACCATACTGTGCGGTATAATCCTGATCGACTCTGTTATCCACGCAATTAGGATAACCAGTGTTTGCGGTAGTTCCGTAACCATTGACGTTACCATCAATATAAGGCTCGAAATACGCAGTTTGGGAAGGTACATCACCTTCAGCGGGTGTGGTGTTACTCGTAAACAGTTTGAGTACGAGATTCCTTGGTGAGGTATCCTCTAGGTCTGCAACGAAGTTATTCTGAGCAATCAGATAACGGAGAGACTCAATTTCACCAATATTGGGAACTAGTAATGCCATCGAAACAACTCCTCGTAAGGGTTAGACTTTAAGAACTATACTTATTTATAATTTTAATTTTAAAGAGATCAGCAGTCTTCGCATGTTTGTTGAACTGACTACTGAGAAATCCAAAATATCACCAGCAACTATTGTCTTATCCCAGTTATTTAGTACATCATCAATGTACTTATTTTGGGACTGTAGTTGAACTCTTTGGTTATTGGTGATTGTTGTGAACGTAGGGAAGTCTTGGAAATTGGATTTTGAAACTTCTAAGACAATATCTCCAGTTTGATCACTCAATACTTTAATAGACTCAATTGTTCCAGAAACATCGACAGTTACTTTGCCTTTACTTCCTGGGGAAATAACTTGAGATCCACTATCAATAACAAAATTAACAGATCTCGTTAGATCCGCTGTTGTTGCAAGAGCGATGATGAACACATCATCTCCAGCAATTGGTGGAACTGAGAAAATGAGCTGATCACCAGCAATAGTAAAATCTTCTCCAGGTTCCATGACCAGATTGTTTTTACAAACAATCAATTGCTGGTCATTTAATGGACTATATGAATCGCCACCACTATTTAACGAAAACGTAACTCCAATGCCATTGAATTGACCATTAATGTCATCAATGATTAGGTTAGTATTCTGAGTTGACTTCGATGGAATTTCGTAGTCAACACCAACAGAATATGATCCAGAACTATTTAAATTAACTAGGTAATCAGTCATGATACTCCAGGCAACACTAAAACATTTCCTGCGATAGGTCTAGTCTTATAATTGTTTGGAGAAACGAGCACCAGATCATACACATATCTTCCTCCCTCCAAAGTAGCAGTAGAAGTTACTGCAAGAGCAACTTTTACAACTCCATTGATCCTATTCGGAAAAGAAATAACAAAATCCGTGTATTTTGTTGCATCTGGGTGTTTTCTAATCTTAGCAAGAGCAGAATACCCCGTCAAATTCAATGGCGAATTATTCGCATTTCTAATAGTGAAGGTTGCTTCAAAATCAACGTTTTGTTCAATGACTAAATTGACATTTCTAGCTGCCATTACACAAAAAGGGAGATTTTAATTATTTATCCAATTTTTCTAGAACGAGTTTCATCATGTCCTTAAGTTCACTAACGTCGTTCTTTAATTGATCAATTTCTTGCGCTTTTTGAGACGCAATTCTTTTGTTTTTCAAATAAGACTCATACTCACTGTCATTGCGGTTTACAATCGCACCAGTATCGGGATCTCTGTAAAGAGATCCACTATTTTCAACTTTTAAATAATCCATTAAATCGTTGCAATAACTCGGAAGTCCTTCAGTCTTGGAACATAAGCATAGTTGGTTCCAGACATGCAAACCTTGATTTGGAAAGCACTAAACTGTGGGATATTGGATATATTGAATTCATATGGATTGAAATCATCATATCCTTCGGAAGGAGGAACAAATTTATCAGGCAAACCATCATTTTTAGAAGGATCAATAATTCCACCAGCATTATCTAGATTATTATATCCAGGGAACAGCTGGAACTGTTGATCTCCATCTGGAGCATCTACACGTAATGCTCTATAAAGAACTCTAATATCATTGGTGGAGTGTCTATAAGCATCAAACATGACTTTCAATCCATCAGCAGCTTTATCAAGATTGATAACCTGTGTTAGGTAAATTGCAGCATTTGGATCATTATCAAGAGAATTTACTCTCTTATCTGTTGCATAATTAATAACTTTATCATTAAGTCTGTTCATAACGAAAGCTGCAGATACTCTATCCAAATCAATCTGTGGAGCAACCGAATCATCTTCAGTACCCAAAGTAACTTCAATTGTAAATGACTTTCTTCCAGGATAATTTTCCAGTCTAGTCAATTCATTAATCTTAGATGCAATAATTCGAGGTGTAGTAAATTCATTATTACCTTCCAACGAAATTGACTGATATCCTTGATCAATAAATGCCCCTAGGTTTCCATCTGGACTATCACCACTGAATGTTCTACATTGAGCAGAAACACTAGTGCCATCAGGTTGCATGATGGTGAAGTTTGGTCTCATTAAATTAAATGGAATGTTCTGAGTTGCTCTTGGAACATTTCCAGAGCCAGTGTTTACGCCTTCTGCCATATAAGATCCAGCAGACTTTGTTTCATTCCAATGCAATTCTGGGAATCCATTAGAATTTCCTACACTTCTGTCAACTCCCCTACTAGAAATACCAACCTTCAACCAGTAAGAATCAACATCAATTGGATATTGGGTTTGATTCACATTGCCAAGAGAATGTTGACAATTAATTCTTCTCAAAGAAACACCATTCAATTCATACTTAAATAGGAGATCATCTACAGAGTACTCTCCAGCAATAGTATCATCTAATGCTCTAGTGATACCAGTGATTGCACTAGAGGTTGTGGTAACTCCAGTATACTTGATAATCTCATTACCAAGTTTCAAATATCCAGGGTTGTTAGAATCTACAGGTACATTTTCAAAACTAGTATAGATTCCAACGTTAGTAACAGAAATATTATCTGTGGATGAAGAATCATACGCAGCAGTTAACTTCTCTGGTTTTACATCACTTTCAATATTAGAAAGTACAACCATATCTTGTGTACTATACATTCCATGACTACTATGTTTAACCATGAAGGTCAAACCATCACTAATATTATTAATAAACCCAATAGAAGCTCCAGATATAATTGATGTAGATCCAGCTCCAGTTGTAAATACAACTGCGGAAGATGCATCAACGTTTGCAATACCTTGTACTTTATCTACAATTAATGTATTGAAAGCACTAATAATACCGACTTCATTTGGAATAGATAAAGTAAGATTTTTACCAAATCCACCTGTATTGGATGGGTCTACAGTTAACATATCACCAGCAGAATAACCAGTACCACCAGCAGATACAGTAGCGGAAGTTACTGCACCAGATCCAACAACAATAGTTGCCTTAGCTCCAGATCCTCTACCAGTCAAACTAACTAAAGGAACATCAGTATAAGTTGGTGTTCCACTTGCAAAATCACTTCCTGCATTTGTTAGTGTGAGATCCGAATTAATACCAACAGCACCAAGAACTCTAATTAGTTTTGCAGAGAAATTTGGATTATTTTCTTGACCAATGGTTGTACCAGAAATTAGACCAGAGACTTCATTGGAAGTTAAACTCTTACCAAGACCAATAATAGTATTCTTAGAAACCATATTGAGTGGGTTATTACTCAAAGTCACGATCTGTTTGTTTCCGATATCTAGATCTGGATTATAGAACTTAACCGTACCACTCTCAGATGTGAACTTAGCTCGATACAGATTAAATTTAAGATCTTCAAACTGACTTGGATCCCATGTGGCACCATTCTGTGACTTGAATAGTGATCCAAGAAGTGGTTGTTGAGAAACAATAATCTTTTCGGAATCTGGACTATTGGCTGTAGAGATATCTTCCTCACCCATTCTAGAGATGAATACGGTATATTCATTGGATGCAGAAAGAAGAACCAAAGCAAACTGGCTAGCACCTTGGCAATATACGGGAGACTCAAAAGTAAATGTTGTTGCTTTACTACCATCATCAGAAGTAACAACATCATCTGGATCCAGAACTACCTCACCGAATGGTAAGATTGTCTGAGTTGGTAGACCCAATTCAAGTTCTCTAACTTGAAGTGTTACTGGTAGGTCTGAAGTATCCTTTGTTCTAAAGAAAATCTCACATTTGGTTAGATATACACCATTTTCATCAGGAACTTCAAAAGATTGTGCAAGAGGGTCAACCCATCTTGTTTGAACTTTCTTTCTATTTCTAAATTTGACTTTAGCAACTAGTCTCTTACTTCTTCTCGTAACCTGTCTAGATTGTGATGTTGGAACTCTTTCAACCGTAGCATTGCGAATTCTAAGAGTAGTCTCCTGCATGTTGTTGATTGTTCCAGAAGAAGTAAATGTAGTCTCCGCAGAACTATCTGTAAATCCAGAAATTGTTTGGTTGGTTGCACTAGAAGTTAAAGTAAATGTTTTGCTACCAGTATTGAATACCTGTGCAGATTTTTGAGTTGGATCTGGAATAAACAAAGATCCAATTACAACACCAGCTCTATCAGTAACAATCCTAATATCCTTAACCTTTGCAGTAGCACCACTAGATTGACCAATCAATTTCATATCCTTAGCAAGACATCCAAAGAATCCAGATGCAGACTGGAGTTGCAAAGATGCTGTATCTACATTCAATACAGTTGTGGTTGAAGAATAGGATGATGAAAGAGTATTAGAAGTACTATATGGATTCTGTTTATATGTTTGTGATGGAGAATTATATTTACCATACTTATGATTTTGTTGTGCAAGTCGGAATTTGATACTCTTACTAGTAGAGTTGGTTCCATTTCCAAGTACAGTTTCACCAACAGCAAATGTTCCACTAATCATTTCAATTTCGATTAGTTTTGGAACAATAAATGCATTCATGTCGATATTATCAAAGAATGCATAGAGTCTCGTATTAGGCTTAAGTCTCTTACAAACAAATTCAATATTTCTGGATCTCATTACAGCAGCAACATCACTAGATACTACTCTTTCACCCAGACTCTTGGAATCGAATGCTTCTTGGACCCTGTATTGAATACCTTCTCTGGTCCTCATCCCCGTTTTGATTGTGGTTACTTCCCTAATCTTAGTAATCTTCTGTTTCCATCTCTTGGTAGTAGTGATGGGAATACCTCTACCACGTACAAAGGACCCTCTTCTTCTCCTTTTCCTCATAGAGCCCTTGACTCTCTTTTTCTTCCTTAGTACAACTGGACCTTTAATCCTTTGTTTGCCAGTCCACGTCGTCTCCCAAGCTCCCCACTGAACAGGAGATAATCCAGTGTTACTATCAGTTCCACCAACCATTCCTTGGATAGCATCATAACTACCTTGCATGGTAACGGTTCTGCTAGGAATTTTTCTACTGTCAATCCAAGTATCTGTTGCAGGATTCAGTTCCAAAACACCAATCCAGTTTACAACATGGAACGGATTTACATTTTCACTTCTAGTAGCAAACTTGTTATCGAGCCATTTTTTATCTTCGTATTTTAAAGTTACGACATCACCTTTCTTAACGACATTATCATCGCCAAGATCTTCAACAAATTGATAGTCTGCAGCTGGAGAAGCAGAAGTTGCAGCACCGATAATAGACTCAGATCCCAACAATAAGTCGATAGATGTCGTATAATGTTCTGGTCTAGCTTCTCCTTCAGCAGTATCAATACTACATCTATATTGACTATTATCAATATCACCACCGCCAGTCTTTGATCTGAAGTTATCGACAAAGAATCCAGACTTAAACTTATCTAAATTTGTAGTGGGATCTTTGATCGTTAAACTGGAAGTTTCAGTCTCAAGAAGAGACAAACTTGTGTAATATTCAACATTAGTAAGTCTAGTTTCCAATTCAGCGATATCTTTCATTTGATATCGTTTGTGTTTAGCAACCTGAATATCAATATCCTCAATATTGTATAGATATGGAGCCATATCAAGAGTAGCAATCTCCAAAGCATTATCAATCTGATTTGGGGATTGTGGATCATCAGATGGAACACCTGTGCTTACATTGAAAACTCCATCTTTTGTCAAGAAAATTTTATCAATTCTTCCTTGATAATATTCATAATTAACATTCAAAGTTTTTCCACTAGAAAATACGTGCGTAGTAGAAGAGGTAAGAGGATCAAACTCTCTAGACTTATATTCAAAAGGCGATAATGTAGATGCAATAGAAACTGTTCTTGGTCTCAGGTCAATAATGTCAGAAACTGCAATATCTCCAACATATGGAAGAGTGTTTCCATATAAAGTTGGATCGTAAGAATTGACAGAAACAAGATCTCCAGGATCGGAATTTTCAATAACAAAGTGATCAAACACAACTGTTAGTCTCTTTGTTGGAGCATTGGCAGAATTTTTTCTGACGATTGCAGAAAAATCTAGATAATCTTCATTTTGTCCAGGATCAAATTCAAAGTTAGCCTTAATGTCTCTGTCCCCAGCAACAAAAGACTGAACATTAGCAGTAATATTAGATTCTTGGAAAACTACAGATTCTCCAGGCTGGAATACATTCTCGTTTTCGTAAATAAACGAGGCTTCATTTGTCCCATTAGTCTCCACAAAAATCGCTGATGCACCAGAAGTTTCACCAACAATACTTTCTCCCTTGAGAGCATTTGTGACAGATGCGTTCAAGTCCACTAAAATAATCTTTGGAAGTTGAGGATTGTTTGCAGAAGAAGACTCAAAGATAGCCTGGACTCTAGCAACATCAGAGATTCCCAAAGAAATTTTCTTATCCTGAACTCTAGTTCCATAAATGGTGGAATATGTTAGTCCATCATTCGTACTAGTATTTCCAACCCCAGAAATATTAGTATTGGATTTATTAATTGTAATTGTTTGTGCTTTGCGATATATTTTATTTTTTGCTTTTGGATTTCTCTTCTTCCAAGTTACTGTAAGGGTAGCAGCACCATTTTCACTTAACTGCGAAAGAGTAATGGTTCTACCAGAAACTGTCAACTTCTGATCCGTTAGAGATTCTACTGTTCCAGTCGAATCAAACGTTACATTATAATCTTCAGAATCGAACGGTTCTAGAGTTAAAGCAGCTTCAGACTCCAACGTAGCACTATATGCACCAGCAGATACAGTAATATAATATGTTTTCTTAAAAATAATTTCGGAACCATTGAGATCTACAGAAGCAACATTTGGTTCTGTAATTTCTGCATACATGGAGTTATTTCCACTATTCAGAACCTCTAATGTAACTTTGTTTACATCACTTGCAGTAATTTCAGAAGTTGGAAGAGTACCAACATTCACATTATTTACAGTAGTAGTTGCTTCTACAATAACACTTCTGGCATTAGTTCCAATAGCTTTTACAGTTGCATATGATGGTGTAGAAGTTGCCACTTTACTATAAGCAATAACATCTCCTGTAGAGATACCAGATACTGCACTAAAGTTAGCATTGGGTGAGGTAATCGTAGATACCCCTGCAGATTCTCCAGAAATAGTATATTCACTTCCAGGTTCTGCAAACTTAATTTTATTTGTCAGTTTTGTATCTGCAGTGAAAGCTACACCACCAGCAGCAACAATTTGACGAACATCCTGAATACCATAATCATCAACATCAATAATAGATCTATTGATAGATTGTCCATTTAGAAGAATTTCTTCTAATTTTTGGAATTCTCCATTAACCTGATATAAAATAAGTTGTGTTTCATCATCTGAAGCGGAATATACATAACCAGTTGCACCACTATTTTGACCTTCTACAAATCCAGGAACATTAATTGATGACTTGGCGTTTAACGTTAGATATGAAAATGTTTGAACGTCAAATAACGATGCTCTAAAAGTAGTTCCTTCATTTTGATATGCTCCATCTCTCAATCTAAAATCATAGAGTCTAGCAACACCAATATGGAGACCACTCGATGTTCCTGGGGTCACTGTTCTTGACTTGTAAAGATTAAGAAGCCCTGCAGTGCCTACTCCAACAGCTGGAGATCCGTACACATTATCGACTTCAATAAGTCTACCAACCGTAAAGGGTAGAGATTCGTTTTCAACTTTACCAGTTGTTCTTGGTTTTGAAATATCTAAAGTACTTGTAGATATAGTCTCAATCTCATATCCACGAACATATGCTTTTCCTGGTCCAATAGAAACGGAAATTAAATCGTCGCTAGGAATATTTCCCTGTTGGGTTGTTTGATTAGAATAATATGATCCATCATTACCAATTCTATCATTCAGGGTCTCTTTAACATCTACTGTGAATGGTGTGACGTAGTAATCACCAGATTCATCATAAGTTCTTCTTGCCAACTCATCATTGACAAGACCTGATGGAGATGGATTGCTAAACTTTCTAATTTCTCCATCTTCAATCCTAATAAGTTCAATGAAATTCTCATCATTAAAGTCTGTAAGAGATTTCTTGATGAGAGTGGTTGAAATTTTTAATCTATCTGCACCAGGAGCTGCAAAGTTAGAAAATCCTCTAGCATTATCATAAAGATCATTATATTCTTCAGAAGCAGTTACAAGTTCTTCCGAAATGTTTAATCCTACTCTATAACTTGGTTCGTCGTCATATTGATCAAGAATAACCGTAGAATCTGGTACATCTACGAAAAATCCACGAATAAAATACACACCATTGGCAAGTTTTGCAGCGGATCCTACAGCAGTTGCATTTGAAATAATTGCCGTAGCGAAAGTAGATCCAGCTCTAATACTGGACAATGAATAATTGATATCTTCTTCTGCAATTAAATTTTCACCATCTGTAAAAGTGGTTCCAGAGAAATCATTTTCACTAGCACCTTCATACTTGATATAAAGAGTATAATTGCCTTTTTCAGACTGTGAATTTGTAAGACATTCTTCAATTTTTGCCTTAACACCACTAGTTTCACCCTTAATTCTCTTACCTTTCAGAAAATCCAGGTACAAAGAAACTGGAAGTCCCAAATGAGACTCATCAATTTGAACAGAAGTGTACTCATTATCGTAAGCAACTTGTCCAGGGATAACTACCGACCCCTCCTTGAACATATGCTTACCAAACTTTTCAATCTGATTCTGCAGAATAGATTGCAGAGTAGTTAGTTCTCTAGATTGAATTGGAAGTCCAGGTTTAAATAAAACCCTTTGATAATTATTTGACTCACTAAAGTCATCAAAATATGGAGATGAATTTAAGTTGGTATTCTGTGGCATTTTTCTTTAGAACTCCAGAACAATCTTGATGTCTTCTTTCTGACTTGCAGATCTAGGAATAGGGGCTCTGTTATCAATGTAGATAATTTCGCCAGACTTAGTGTTGTATTCAGCAGATGCAATACCAGCAACGAAGTTAAGACCAAGTTGGTATGTCCTATTATTTATTGAGGTACTTACACCGTTAAAATCAGTATTTACCGATAGTAGAGGTCCAGTAACGGTTTCTCCACTGATTGTTAATCCATATCCAGCATCAGGTGTGGATGTAAATGGAATAATCTTATATCCAGTTTCACTAGAAGCAAGACCCATTGGTTGGTAATACTTTAATACTCCACTAATATTATCCCAAGATGCAACATATCCAATAGCAGTAGATCCAAGACCCACTGTTTGAGTAATCTCGGAGTCAACTGCATATGTTGTTCCAGTAGTAACTCCAGCCATCTTAATTGCTTTTAGTCCACTAACCTGAGAGGTCTCTAGTAATTCGGTGTTACTACCAAAGATTGTTGGATTTTTAATAACTCCAACTCTAGCAAAATCATTACCTTCAATAATGTCTGGGTTGGTTTCAATAGTCTCAAATCTAGAATATAGAAGCGCTCTATATGCACCTAATTCTCTATAAACATCATATCCATGCCCACCTTTTGGTGGGATAATTACACTAAAATTGCCAAGTGCAGTAGTACCAATACCAGTATTAGTAAGGTTTTCTAAAGGTCCACCAGCTTCACTTCCAGGAGCTCCTGGGAAAAATTGGATAGATCCATGTGTATATCCAGATCCACCATCAGTAACAAAGATTTCTGATACTTTACCAAAAGAATCGATGGTTACTGTTGCTTTTCCACCAATACCATCTCCCAGGATGGGAACATTGGAAAATGAAGTTGAAATGGGTTGATAATTAGATCCTCTGGAATCAATAACAACGATTTCAATTTTTCCATCAATAGCATTATTTCTAGTTGATACGGACTCACCTTCCATTCCCCAGTTTTCTGGAACTGGAATATATTCGATAGAGTCAAATTTTACAATCTCTGATGGTTTGATAGTATAGAGGTACTTCCAAACATAACCATCACCAGAAGTGCCTGCAGCTCTAGCTTCTAAGTCAATGAAAGTTGGTTGGTCGTAAGAAGGTCTACCACTTGGGTTTTCTGGGTCAGATCCATTTTGAAGGCAAACATAAACCTTCAAATCCTCATTTACAACATAGTAATTTGCTTCATACAAATTGCCTTGTTTTGTAATTGGAGTCGTGTTGTAAATGGTATAGTCATGTCTATACATCTCATAGGTTGTACCAGCAACCCACTCGACTTTACGAACCAATCTACGAACATCCTTGTCCGTAATTTTTTTCATTGCAATGATAGATTCCTTGATTTGATTCTCCTCAAGGAATCCGTCTAGAGGAGCAGGAGTATTGGTAGACCAATCTTGTGTTCCGCCAGCTTCTGTTTCAAAAGCATTGGGCAGTCCAATGAAGGCATAATATTTGTTAACTGTAGACCCAACGCCAACGAAACTCTTTACAAAGGTTTCGGCGTTTAGAATTCTAAACTGTTCCGATATAATTGCAGGCATTTTGATGAAAACGAGACGTTTTTTTCTTTTAGTATTTAGTGGTTAAGATAGAGGTTGAATTCTGGTAACTACCGCAGCAGTTGACAATCCAGTCGCTCCATTGTCTGGATTGACGAAGAATTGTTTTGGACTTCCTCCAGCTCTATTTTGGTAATTTCTAATTTTACCCCAAGTATATTTTCCATAATATGGTTTATAATCAAACTGATTATCTAAGAAGTATGGTCCATTTGGATCAAGACCAACCTCAATCTCAAGAGAAGAGAATGGCTTAGGTTGGAAAGCGCAAGTTACAGTAACTAATCCAGAAACAACATCGACAGGTGTCACCTTCTCAACAAAGAATCTTCCTTGTAGAGGTTGTCCTGCAGGAATTTCTGCAATCTTATTAGCTGGGAAATTCAAATATCCACCAATAGAAGTCGTAATACCAGTCAATGCATGACCAGTGATAAGAGGACTATCATAAATGACGAAATAATCTCCCTTAGATAGTTCGGAATAAGATACGCCTAATGTATTTAACGAAGAATAACCATATCCAAGGTTAGTGTTGTCATAGAACTCGGATTTAAGAACAAATTCTATTGTTGGTGGAACACTAAATCCAATTCCAAGTATATTAGTATTTACGCCAACGATAACACCAAAATCGCCAACTGCATCAACGGAAAGTAACTCTTCACTTACTGAGGAATCAGTTTCAATAATAACTGGTGGACTTGACCCAACATCATATCCAAATCCACCATTCTCAACAGTGATGCTGGTAACAATTCCGTTAGAAACAGATGTTTTTGCAGTAGCTCTGTTCACAATTGGATCTGCATAGAATGCTGTTGATCCAGATCCGACTGCAATAGTTCTTCCATTCTCACCATAATCAGTTTTAATTAAATCGGATAGAGTTTGAGAGTGATCGATTTCTCTTTCAGTCCAGTTAGCAAGATCAAAAGAGTAGTGAAGTGTTCCAGAGGTATCAATACCAACATAGAATCCATCCTGATATCTAATTCTAGCAAAGTCAAACGTTGCAGGACTCGTAGCATTTGGATCCGTATAGATCATCCAGAAGTTTTTATCAGAAGAAATTCCAATAAGACCACCATCACCAACAAAGACAAATTTATTTCCATCAAATATAATATCTGTAATATTCTTTGGAGTATTACTAGAAAGTGGAGTCCAAATCAATCCTTCATTAGAAGAAATAAGAGCTCCGCCATTTCCAGCAGCAATAAATTGACCCAATCCATATGTAATAGAATTGAGATCATCCAAAACTCTAGAATAACGACTATACATCGTCGTAGTTCCAATACCAACACCAGTGAAGATAGATCCACCAGTTCCGACTGTTACCCAAGCATCTCTAGTTGGTTCAAAGATAATTTTATTGAACGTTCCAGTATATTCAGAATCAAAGTCCAGTGAAGACTGAATTGCAGGAACTTGCCTTTGTTCAATCAACTTAACTTCTTCCCAATCAGTAAAGGTATTACCAACTGATACGCCCTTGACAACTTTAGAATATTCTCCAGCAGCTCTTACATAATTAATTGGAGAAGAAGTGGATTTGCCAATAGCAACGGTATTCATTGTAATAGTTCCACCAAAACCAACACTACCTCTTTCCCAGAAGAGTCCACTCTTAGTATTGATGTATCTACTACTTGTTCCTACTGCAATTACTTGATCACCATAATCCAATTCTTTCCAATCATACAAGTTTGGTGCAAATCCAGTAATAATATCATCAAAACTCCAAGCAGAGATTGGATCCTTTCTATTGATCTTGGATTCTGAAATTGTAATATTAGGAGATGTAAGTGCATAACCAGCACCGCCATCAACGATGATGATATTAGAAACACTGGAAGAACTTCCAACTACAGCAGAACCAATTCCAGATTCAATAGTCCTATCATCAAAAATAAGAACGTTTCTTTCAGACTGAGTTACTAAATCAATGTCAGAGAAAATTGGGAAAGCATTTTCCACATAAATTTCACGATCAGTTTCATTTACGTCTGCAATAAGTCGTGTATTTGGTGTAGTTCTAGACTTCAAACTTGGTCTTGCTTTAGAAATGAGACTTCCAGAAAGAACCTTATCTCTTCTTTGTTTTTCCCATGTTAGTGGTCTCTCTGCAGTAGGAGCAGTATCAATACCAACACTCTTATATGCAAATGTCTCAAGAATATCAGAAGCAACGATTCTCTTAGCCTGTCTTGGGAATTGATCAAGATCAAACAGGTTTAACTTGTTTTCTTTGATAGTTACAGTATCACCCGCTTTAACAGTTAATGGTGGATTAATTGTTTCAACGTCTCTCTTAGATCCTCTGAAGTAGAATACAGAACACTTGGATCCAGACTTAGGAGCCTCAGAAAAAATAATTCTACTTCCCTTGAAGATGTAAGATTCTCCAGGAACTTGCAAAATATCATTAATGTAGATAAAGATATTATTACTGATATCCATATCACTTCCAGGAAGTGTCTTCAAACTTAGAATTTCTGTTTCTCCGCCAGTAGTTACAGATAAAGTAAACTTAGTTCTAATTCCATTAAAGTACTGACTGATATCATCAAATACAATAAATTGTCCAGGATAGAATCCAGAGAACTTATCATTAGTCAACTCAAGTACCTTGAGAGTAAATTCTGTATGAACACCAACTCTGGGATCAGTAACAATTCCAGCTACTGTTAGAATATCATTAACTTTAAATCCAACTCCCTCTTCAGTGATAGAGTATTCCTGAACTTCTTTATCTGCATTGACTCTAAAGTCAACAACTGCATTAGTTCCAATTCCACTAGAACCATCCGCATAAATCAAATCTCTGTTGAAATACGGATCTGGTTGAGCAATTTCAACTCTAACTGGTTTATGTATTCGTCCTGGCGCGGCATAGAAGTTTTTCTCAGTTACGATTCCACTTCTAGATCTCCAAGTTGCACCTGTTAATTTTTCTCCAACATAAAGTCCATCATATGCATCATCCAGAGAATCTGCAAATCTTTGTGCTCTAGTAACAGTACCACCTCTATTATAGTTGTGTGGTGTTGTAGAAGGACCTACCTGAACAGTGAATGTAGTTGCTCCACCAACCTTTTCTACAAAGGCACCAGAAAATGAGAAATCCATTCCACTGTCAGAGTTATTTTGTTCTCTAGGAGCAACAATAGAACCTTGAATAGTTCCACCACCAACATAATATGATGGCGTTGTGGAAGGACCGACATTGATTCTAACGTTTGTGGTGTTCAATACAGATGCAATACCTGCAGAGATCCAATATGGGTCTCCTTTTTGTGGATATCTGTGTTCTGTAGAGTTACCATCCTTGGTACATGTGAAGATCAAAGATTCTGGTTGAATTCTTATTGACTTACCTGTATATAAAGTATGTCCAGCACCAACTGTTAACTCAATTATTCCAGTATCTGGAACATAATTAGCGCCACTAACATCCCAGAAATAACTGGTGGTTGGACCAACGTTAACTGTAAATGTATCTACAGTTGTTGCAGAAATAGCAACTCTAGTATCAGAATATGGATCAGTAGACCTAGGATAAGTATGAACTGTAGAATGATCATCCATTCCACAAGTGAATGAGAAAGTATCATTAGTAAATCTAACAGCTCTTCCAACTCTCATGCCATGATTGGCACATGTTACGGTAAGAATTCCTGTGGAAGCAGTGTAATATGCCTCTGTAGCAGGTCTAAAAATATGAGTAGATGTTCCAACATTTACTTGGAAAGTATTTGTCGTATATCCGACAATAGCAAGAGCTTTGGTGGATGCTGGATCAGTTGATCTTGGATATGCATGTTGTGTTTGATTATTGTCCATATCACAAGTAAATGTGAATGAACCATCTGGAATTCTTAAATTACCAGTAGTGGTTGATAATCCATGTGCTGTATTTCCAGTACCAACTTCCAAAATACCCGTTTTAGCACTGTAACTTGCAGTAACGGCTTGAATATATGAGTTAGTTGATGTTCCAACATTTACTTCATAAGTATTTGTAGTTACATTACTGATCGTAAGTGCAATTCCAGATGCTGGGTCTGTAGGTCTTGGATATGCGTGTTCTGTTGCATAATTGTCCAGACTACAAGTAAATACTAAAGAACTGTCTGTAAATCTAGCAAAGTCACCATTGACATATCCGTGACTTGGTGAAGTAACTGTCAGAATACCAGTTGTTGCATTATATTGAGCATCTGTAGCTGCAAAATATTGCAATGGAGAAGCACCAACGGGAATAGTAAATGTATCGTCAGTATGAGTTGTAATTGCAACTCTACTGGTGGTAGAAGCATATCCACCACCTGCAGGATCAGTTGATCTTGGATATGTGTGTTGAGTTTGATGATTATCCTGAGCACAAGTAAATGTGAAGGAGTTTTCGGTCAACTTGAGTGTTTCTCCCTTTACATGGCCATGATTTGGTACTGTAATAATCAACTCACCAATGTCTGGATCATAGACCGCATTGGTTGGTTGTTGATAAACAATAGGAGTTGCACCAACATTTACAGTAATCGTAGTCGCATTGACAACACTAGCAACTGGAATATCTGATCTATTATGAACAGGGTCTCTACGTCTAGGATAGTCATGTTCAGTTGCATTGCCATCCATATCACAAGTAAATGTGAGAGATTCAGTTGCAATACCGATAGTATCGTTGGTTGTAAGGAAGTGAGGTTGATTAAATTCGAGTGTTAATACACCTGTAGATGGGATGTATGAAACATCAATTGGAGTTAGGAATGGACCAGCCCAACTATACTTTGCAATAGCACCACCATTATTGGTGTCTGGTTTGAAAGTATATGTGTAATCCCCACCAGTAATAACGGCAGTTGCTCCTGCACTGACAAAAGTGTGTGGATATCCACCACCTCTCCACAGAGCAGTAGATCCAGAACTTACAAAGGTGTGATCATATTCACCACCAATTGTAATTCCTTGAGGGTCGGCACTTACAAAAGTATGATCATATTCACCGCCAAGAATAATTGCACTAGATCCAGATCCAACAAAGGAATGTGGATAGTCACCACCAGAAACTACAGCTCCAGTTGTTGCAGAAGCAAAAGTATGTGGATATGATTCATTTCTTGGAGATTTACCTACATCCAGAGTAATTGTTGTATTTGTTGTAGAAGCAATAGAGATTGACTTCTGATATGCTTCGTCTCTATGTCTTGGATAATAATGGATAGATGCGCCATTATCAATATCACAAGTAAATCCGAGTCCACTTAGAACAACAGTTCCTGCTTTACCACCTTCGGTATATCCATGTGGAGCAGCGGTGGTAATTGTCATAATACCACTGATATTATCATATTCAGCAGTAGTAATGCCAATTGATGGGGAGTAGTCACAAGTAAATGCAATTCCACTAACAATCACAAAATCATTTTTAGAGAAATTATGATTTCTTCGTGTAGTAATTGTTGCAAATCCACTAACATTGTCATATTCAACATCGGCCAGTCTTAAATCTACAGAACTAGAAGTGGTTTGACCAACACCAGTAACAACAATAAAATCATCAGTATCTAAACCATGTCCCTCATAACGAGTAATTGTTCCAGTAAGATTTTCGCCTGTATAGACCCCAACATTTCTTGTTAGGTCATACATTTCCTCTTTAGCGTCAATTACGATATCAACGTTATTAGGAACGGTAAATCCAAATACTTTTTTGAGACCTCTAGGGAAAGTAATTGGTCCGTTAATAGTATCAAACTTTAATCCCTCAAGTTTTACTGCATTATCATCAGTCAATCCATGAGGACTACTGAATGTAACTGTCATCAATCCAACAACAGGATCATACTCAACAGAACCAACATTAGTCACAACACCAACTTGAGCTCCATGAGCAGTAAATGTAGTGATGCCGTTCTCTTGAGTATTATCAGAATATACGACTTTCTTAGCTGGGAAATACCCTGTACCACCAGAGGTAAGGTTAATCGCTGTTACAATACCTGTCTGGTCCCTCTGAACGACTCCACCACTTACATAGCTGTGTGGGAAAGTAGTAATTCCCAGAAATACTTCAAAAGTATCATCGGTTGGGGTATCGATAACATCAAAACCAATTACATTTCTTGCTTCAAGAATGTTGGTGTCAACACCAGCCTGAACTGTACCAGCAGAAACATACTGCAATCCTGTAGTTCCAATACCAATATTAATTGTAGCTTCTCTACTATTACCAACAGAAACAATAGGATAGGAATCTTCTCTAAGAGTAAAGGTACTAATTCCATCAGTTACCTGAACACCTCTAATCAACAGATGTCTAGATTGATTATCCCCTGTACCGATATAGTGACCGCCATAAACACTGAGAGTGGCAATACCAGTAATATAGTCATATCCAAATTCATTAATATTTCTTACCGCAGATAAAGCAGTAAATGTGAATCCAGCTCCAGTAATAACAACTCTATCCCCATCATAAAAATCATGTGGCGAAGATGTAGTAAAAGTTCCAATACCGCTAAACATATCAAATGAAGCGGTAGAAATAGCAACAGGAGTGTTTACCTTTGTTCCGAGAACTGCAGTAGCAGTAGCTCCAGTTCCATCTGTAGCCCTAATAGTAACTTCTGGTGGATTTCTATATCCCTGTCCACCACCACGAATTTCGATGTAGTCTACAGATCCAGAAGAATTTACACCAGCAACAGCTGCTGCTTCAAGTGGAATATAATATCCACCACCAGTTTGGATGCCAACTTTATCAATTCTTCCCGCTCTAGGTACACCACTTAAAAAATTTAACTGGTTATCAGAAGAATCAGTAAAAGTAAAATCTAAATTTGGAGTCTGAACAATATTATTGATCAGAATAAATGGGTTATTATTAATTTCTACGCCTTGGTTAACACTATTGTATAGTGAAGTTACTACACCAAGATTTTCCGTTACTCTAAAATTAGTACCAGCAATTCCAGTAAATTCTAAAGAAATATCATCAAGAACCAAATTTTTATCTTGTGGTTCAAACGGATCAAATTTTCTTGAGAACAATCTTCCATTAAAAGTCGATCCAGTTTCTAAACCGACTGGACCCCTCTTTCCATATGGAGCATCAACAAAGTAAATATTGTCTTCTACAATATTATAGTCACCAACAAATACAGAAGACACGCCAAGACCATGAGTTGTAGAAATAGATCCAAAAGACCCTCTTTCTACAACAACTTCTGATGCAGTAGTTGTAGAAAACACAGGATAATATCCAGCACCTGTGTTGAAAATAATTACATCTCGAATAGTTCCAACACCAGTAATAACTGGGTAAAAAATACCTTCAACTACAGGGTTTTGGGTTCCCTCAATGACAATTTTTGGGGGATCTGCTTTTGAATAGTTATTTCCGCCTTCAATGACTTCAATTCTTTCAACACCATATGAGGAGTTGAATACGGGCCTTAGAATAGCTCCTGATCCAGGTGTAGTTCTTGGCATTTATCTTATCAGCTAATATTAATAGAACTACTGCAGTAAACTCTTGTTAGACCCGTAGAGTCTCTAATGATACTGAATGTTAGAATATCCTCTCCATTTGAAGCAGGAGGTGGATTTCCACCAACCCATCTAACACCACCAGCGATAGGTCCACCGTTCACATTAACCGCATCACCATAGGTGTATCCAACACCAGCATTAATAACAAGAGTTGCTGTAGTCGCCTTACTATTTAATGCAGTAACATTAGTGAAGTCCCAGGTCATAACTGAAGTGGTAATTCCACCCAAAACTACAGTTCCCTGAGACAAATCAACAGTAAGTGTCCCTCCAGCAGATACGGTTATATTGTCACTAAAATCATTAACTACAGTTTCAGTAATATCACTATTAAAATCAACAGTGCCGTCAAGAGTAACAACACCTTGAGTAGTTACATTACCTCTGACATCAAGTCTTTGGTTGGCAGCCGGAACATTTGTACCAATACCAATATTGGCATCTTTTGTAACAATGAAAGTTCTTTCTGGAGTAATGTCTTCGTCAGAGGCTCTAAAAGAAGGTCCTTGAGCCTTTGCGATAGCCCACAATGCAGGTCTAGATGCAGAGAACGATGCAACTTCAAGTTGTGATGTTGGAAGAGAGGTTCCAATTCCAACCATTCCGTCAGATCGGATCCTAAACATAGTGGCTGCAAATCCAACCTCAATAGGACCGTCTGTAATAGCTCCTGGTTGCTGAATAGTAATCTTTCCAATATCAGCATATGACGAAGTAACAACACCAGTTGTGTTGATATCAATATCTGATGTTACATATCTTGCAGTCTGAGCATAGGTAGACGTAGATGCAATACCAGCGTTGGTAGAATACCCCGCAGTAGTGGCGTAAGAAACGAAACTAACAAGATTAGTTCCATCACCAAAGGTTTCGTAAACTTCATCGAAGTTTGCGTTAATCTTCAGAGTTCCCGCCAGCAGGGTATCTCCAGTGCCATCATTAGGGGCAGTACCAGTATTAATGCCTTGCTTTGCCATTACTCAAATAGTTTTTCTGTTATTTATAGTTAATATGGAGGTCTATCATCGTGAGTTACCACGGTCTCATCACATCTAGTGATAGTAGAGTTCATTCTATTTACATCATAGTAGAAATCATTATCCACGATATTTTCAATCTCAGCTCTTCTACCCTGAACATAAACACTATCACCAATCTGTTTGACTTTCATAAATTCATCACCAGACTTGATAATATCATTTGGAGCCAAGGATGCGATACCAGTGGTAACAACAATACTTTGATCATAAAGTCCAATTGGTGAACCAATGCCAACATCGAGTTTCTTATTTCTAAGAGGACTCTGAATAATATTATCGATTAGAATCAACGCATTTGTATTTGGATCAGCAACACTAAATTTATGTGTTCCAGTTCCAAGACCAATGAAGTTTAGTGGCAGTGCGGTAGACAATCCACTAATCTTGAATTTAACATCATCAATCTTCTGAACAAAGACTTTCTCTGGAATAGCCGTACCACCCAACTCAACAGGTGTGCAAAGAAGATCGTCACCAGACCCACTACCACCGATATGAGTACCAGCAATAGAAATCGTTTCCGTACTGACATAACCACTACCACCAGTAACAACGACGATACTTTCAATATCCAAGTTGGAATCACGGGTGACGTTAAAACGCGCCCCAGTACCGCTCAAATCACTGGTGGATGGTACGTCTAGGTAAGTAGTAGTAACACCCGTTCTAGTACCAGTAATACGTGTTACAGGGAATGTAAGATCGTTTGCAGGAGTTGTTCCTCCAAGATGTGTGCCAGCAATACTTACATTGTCACCAACATAGTATCCAGTTCCACCTTGAGTAAGAATAACATTCGTAGAAATAGGTTGACCTGTACTTTGATCATAAGTGAATTTGACTTGGAATCTGGCACCAGTTCCTCTGGTGGAAATACCAGGAAGTCCACCCTCAGGGCTTCCAAATCCATATACAACAAATGTGACAATGGGATTGACTACAGTACCAACACCAGTAACGCCACCTTCTGGAATTTCTACATTATAACCATTCTCAAACATTGCTCCAGAACCAGCCAATGCAGACTCTACACTCATCACAACATCTCTAAGACCTGCGATATGAGAAGTAGTGGCAATTCCAATTGGACTTCCACCTTGTAGGTCATAAATTAGTTCTTGTCCTGTCTGGAAGTTATGGTTTGGAATACTAATAATGTTATCTACTAGATCGATGACTGAACTAGAAGAAGCATCAAATGTTGCTTTGAATAGTGGTTGACTATTACTCTTCAGTTTAAACCCAACATTACCAACTAGAGTTCCAGTTCTATCATGGTCTCCATTGAAACCACTGGAAATATCATCCATAAGAAGAACTTTATTCGTCTTATTCAGGATGTAACTCTTAATTGGTCTGCCTTCTGGGAAGAATATTCTTTGAATACTTCCATCTGGAGCCATATCATCTTCAGTAATAAGAGCAAAGTTCTGTCTCTCCTGCATGTAAATGTCATTATCAATATTGACAAGTAGACTTACAGAGTTATCAGAAGCCTTGACCTTCATATTTTTAGTAGGCTTGCTAATAATTTCGAGATCACAGAACTCTCTAAATCCAGATGGGTGAACAATGGATCGTACAGATTCTTTCCATGTATCATAAGGAACTCTTCCCTTGATAGAATAAGAGAACTTTTGATAATAGAAGTTGTCAGAAATCCTCTGACTAAAGTCGTTAAGAATGCCAACATTATTATCATTTTTAGCAATTCTATCTCTACTTACTCCGAGAGTACTTCTAATATTGAATTTGTTAAATGCTTCAACTCTACCCCTAATTTTGGATTGTTCTCCATAAATCTCATCACCTACTGATAAGACTCCAGAAGTATTTGATAATCTAAGTTGACTCAATTTCGTGTTCCATCCGCCAGGAGATACAAATCCCTCAAATTTCTTAGAAACAATTTTTTCTTCGGATAAGAAAGTTGCATCATTGATGAGATCCATTCTGAATTTTGCCATGTCATTATAGTTGACAACATATCCCAATCCAAAATCATCATCATAAGAACCTAAAGTTCCAGTATTGATTCCAGCAACACTATATGAAACTGTATAGTTATTTGTATCAACACCAGTTACGGTAAAGAACTTAAGATCAAAGTTTTCTGAGTTGAAGTTAATTTCTCCATCAGCCAACGAATCAGCCTTCAGTCTACAACCTTCAATAAAAATAGAATCGCCAACTTTGAATGGAAACTCAATATTTGTAGCTCCGTATCCAGTTCTAATTGGTAGATTAAACTGAGCATCAAGGAGCAATTCAAGAGTAACAGTATCACCAACATGAGTGATTGCATCAATATCATAACCATTAGAGTTTTGTGTCGAAATGACACTTAGAGGTTCATCAAACTCATATGCATTTTGGATAATGAATACCTTGTCAACAGCACCACCACTAAGTCTTGCCTGCAAGTCTACAGTATCATTACCACGTACAATTAAGTTTGGTGGTTGAGAGTAATTTTTACCTCCATCAAGAACTGTAATCTCTTTAATTCTCTGAACACCTGCAATATCAAGTACAGCAGGTACACTGAGAAATGGAGTCAAAGTAGGATCGGTAGGATAATCAAATCCATCTTTAATTCTCTCCAGAGTATCAATTTTTCCAATATTCTCAGAAAGAACTTTTAATGTTGCATTATTTCCAGATTCACTTATGAATCCATTAGCAACTGGAAGAGTTCTATATCCTCTACCCTCAAAATTAGTTTTTGTTTTGAAAACTGGTCCTGTAGCAGTTAAGGAGTCGGTATCATAGAAAATTGTACTAACACCCAATCTAGAAACATACGTTTGTGACTGAGATGGTTTTCTATCCAGATTATATGTAAATGTCTTGTCACCTGTTACTGTAACTTCTCTTGCACCATTAACTACAAGTTCCTGTGTGTTTATGCTGTTGTTACCAATAACATCTCTATCGGAGAGAATATTCAATTTTCTCTCGTCAGTAGGTACAACTGGAATCAAGTTATAGAAACTCTTAGTCGGATATTCTTTTCTGGTGTCAATTTCAATACTAGCATTTGCAGTACCACTAATACCATTTCTAGTAATTGCAAAACCATTTTGATTACTACCAGTAGTTTCCAAACTATTATTGTAATTAGCATCGCTATAAAATTCCAACTTCATATCTCTCAAAGAGACATCGGAAACATCAATAACGATTTTATTGCCTTTAGTAAACGAAAGTGGTGGATTAACTTTAGCAATCTCATATGTTCCAATATCAACAGAAGTAAATACAATTCCATCAGAATCACTAATATCTGATTTGTATTTTACAAGTTTAATAAAGTCCGAATCTTGTCTCAAGACAAAATATGTTCTGTTATTATCCAAACCACCAATAAGATTACCACCAGAGGCATAGAAAACTACTTTATCGCCACTTTGGAAAGATTCATCATCAATATTAATAGATGTATAATCTGCAGAAATAGAAGTGCTAGAGAAACTAACCGTATCGGTTGTAACTTTAGAGATAACTGGATCAAATCTAAACTTAACTGTTTCCGATTGAGTAGGTGCTGTATTAAATCTTACAACATCACCTGTAGTCAATCCGTGATCCTTATCAGTAGTAACTTCCGTATAATATCTTTGAGCTGTTGCGTTTACCGTTGGGAACTGTGTTGTTAATGAATGTGCATATCCAATACCTGATGACAAATTGAAGAAATACAGAGCATCTCCACTTGTAGTGAATCCAATCGTAGAAAGTCCAATAAAGTTTTGACCAAAGTTAACTGCATATACAATTGAGTCATCAACCAGTCTACTAGTTCCAACACCAGATGTAGATCCAGCAGATGTCTTTGCAACCGTAAGTGAAGTTCCAGCAATACCTACATTGTATCTAAGTGGTTGTCCAGTTGCAAGGCGGTGATCTGGGAGATATATTCTCTGTTGAGGTACAAATCTAGTATCATAACTTTGAGCTACAAGAGAACCAATACCAGTATTAATTACATCATAAATCGATCCAGTAGAACCAATACCAACTGTTTCTTCTGGGGAAAAGTAAATGGTTCTATTTGGTTGTACCGCATAGGTGAAGAATTCTTTATCTACGACTTTGGCACTAAATTCAAATTCTCTTGGTTTTAAGAAAACGGAATTGGTAGATTTGGGATGAGTAATTGCAATACCAACATAATTTTCTCTATTGACTCTAAATCTCCTAAACTTCTTATCAACTTCAGTAATGACCATCGTCTCGGTTCCAACACCGATATGATCACCAGTTCTAAATCCTTCAGTATTAGTAACGTAGATAAACGTGCTTATCCCAGTAACTCCAATATTAGGGACAAATTCGCTAATTCCACATCGACGACTTGGAACAGTAATTTTCTGTTCTCCAAAGAAAGGTGCAAATTTAGCTGTAGTAATTCCAGAAATGTGAATAGTTTCATTATCTTCAAAATCATGTGGAATCGATGTAATTCCTATTACACTACGACCATTAATTCTGAGCTCAGTTTGTTTATATGTGGAAACGCCTACTTCAATTGTGGAGACATCTTTTCCAAGAATAGATCCAACAACAACAGTGGCACCAGATCCATCAGTTCCCTCATTGTCAATATCTAGAAGATCATTAACTTTATATCCATCACCTCTACTAAAAATACTAACAGATCCAATACCAGAAGTCCTTACCTTTTGGACAAAGAATTTCTGTTGATAATCATCATCAACTTTGTCGATAAGATCATATTTTGAATTGCCAAATGACAAATAATATGGTCCAACATTTCTAGATAATTTCTGTTCAGAGAGATCAATATCTTGATTGAAGAATGTATTGAAATTATCTTCGATTGGAAAATCTTTGAACCTTTCTCCGAGAACATATGGATACTTAGGTTCAGCAACTCCACTTGAATCAACGTCAATACTATAAAAATATGCGTATGTTCCATCTGGGAATTGTGGTGTTACGCAATACCTTCCTCCATATTCATCAAGACTTCCAGAGTTATTGTAAACAAAATCATTTGTAAAATATCCCAGAGAATATCCAGGAGGTCTTACGCCAACAAGACTTGCGTTATTCAGAATATAACCACTGTTTTGTCTAACAACTGAACCACCAATTTCATTCTCATATCCATATGGTCCATAGATTGGATTGCCGTCGTATGCCCAACCAATGATAGGGGAGTGAATAGCATTTTGAGACAGTTCTAAATTACCAACATCAATATTATCGCCAAGTTGATATCTTAACTTTCTTGGAGGATACATTGAAATCGCTTGGAGTCCAAGATCTGGATTAGTAGTTGGTCGTAATAAAGCACCATCTTCTTTACTGATGGTATTATCGGATTTTACTACTTGGTTAATTTTCCATTCATGGACATCGGCAATGAACTTGGCACCAATACCCCTATTCCTTAATTCTAATTGAGTCTCTTCTCCATATCCAGTCCCACCATCAAGAATTTGGACTCCAATAATTCCACCATTTTCAACAATTGGATTGATCTTGGCAAAATCACCCTTTCCACTGTGAACGAAGATATCGGAGTCTTTTCTATATCCCTTTCCACTTGCAAGAATTTGGACATCGGCAATACTACCATCAATAATAATTGGTTTCAATAATGCCTTGAATACTACTGTAGAAATACCAACATTTGGTCTTCTATGGAAATCTACAATATTTGTAGATCCATATCCAGTCCCACCCTCCTGAAGATATACATTATCAATACTACCAAGAACAACTGGATCAAGTTCTGGTTGAAGAACTGTTGTTGCACCAATAGCAGAAAGAGACTCAACGTTTACAACAATTGGAGGATATGCAATTGTATGCTCTCCCGATCCAAAATTTTCTAAAAATACTTCTTTATTTTTATCAAAATTGGTAGTATCTCTTGTAGTCCCAATGCCAACATCATAGAGTTTAAATCTATCATCATCAATGGTTTTAATAAAATATTCTGTGGTGGTACTTAATCCACCAACTGAATTTCCAGTAGAAGAATATCTTACAACATCACCATTAGAGAACTTGTGTGATCTTGCAAAAATGTAATTATCAGAAGTATCAATACCAGATCTAGTTCCAGCAGCAGTAGTTCTTGAAGGAACAATGACTTTCCTATTTGAATATCCGCTTCCAGGTTCTTTTACATAAATGTTTGTAATAGTATTCTTCGACTTCAAAGAAGTGAAACTATGGAAACCAAAACTTGGAGCTCCAATATTAAAGACATTAGTTCCATTAACTGCATCTTGGAATGATGTATGTAAAGAAATGGTTTTGGAATCAATTGGTCGAATAAAGTAAGTAGATCCACTAATTAAATTGCCAATTGGCGTATTTCCTTTTGCATCATAGAAAACTTCTTCACCAATATCAAAATTATGCTTTGATGGGAAATCAATTGTATCTGAGTTGGAGTTTACCGAAGTTCCATCAGCTTTAAAATTAACAATAATCTTTCCTCTTACGAAGTTAGACTCAAGAACAGCACCAGATCCATTACCACCCTGAACAGTAATTTTTGGTTTTTCCTGATATCCAATTCCAGGAGATACAAGTCTTACTTCGGAAAAAGATCCTGTTACTGTTGGATAAGCTTTACAACCTGATCCATTTTGATCCTGAACTACTAGATCTGGTCCGTTGATTACATCATATCCACTACCAGGACTCGTAACCTTAACATTAATGATATCACCATAATAAATCTGTTCATCAAATACCGTTGGCGGATAAAGTTCAACACCATTAGCTAACAAACCAATAGGTCTATTTTTAATATCTCTTTTGTTTGGATCATCAAAGAAAAATGGTTTTTTGACGTATGGAAACTTCCTTAAAATCTTTTGGTGTTGTAATTCCCTATTTTCAAAACCAGACTTAACAACAAATTGTCCTGGAGAATTGATTTTGAAAGGAATATATTTTTTAGAGAATACGTCAGAACCACTAAAAGATAAGTAGAACTCAGTCTCACTTACAGCAGTAACAAAATAGATTCCAGTTTGAATTCCACTATTGTAGAGATTATCCCAAAAGATTTTTTCACCAGTTACATAGTTATGTTTGATAGGAGTATTTCCACCAACGTTTAACGCAAGTTGTCCTTGAGCTGAAGCTCCACCAGAATCAACAGATTTTAAAAGATAAGTAAATCCACCACCATTGATTGGTGTTCCATTACCATCCGTTGTTTCATTACTATCAGTCTTGACAAATTTCCTATTATCAGTTGCAAATAGTGGATAGTTTGGGAGACCAGAAGTAGTTACAAAATAGTCTTCTTCATTATCTGAAAGATAACTATTTTGAATACCAACAGGAAATTTATTAATTTCAGGAAATCTATCTAAATTGTGTTCTGCCTTTACAATGGTCTTTTTAAGGACCGTAGGATTTGCAGGAAGAGTTCCATTGAGTTGAACGACTACTCTGTTACTAAGTCTCTTTTCACTTCTAGAGGTATCATATTCAATATCTTTAATCTCTGCTATAATTTCTTGCGTACCATTAGAAAGTGTGATTTTCTCGCCAATAAAGAAAACAACCTCATCAAACAAATTAACTCTAAATGTATTAATGTTGAGTTGATCAACAGTATTAATATTATGAATTGTTGGAATATTATAAATCCAACTATTAAACTGGGAATCTTCTCCCTTATCTGCACCAAACGTAGATAGCTTTAAACTATCACCAACAACCATGTTGGCTGTGTCAGATACATCGACATTATCAATAACGTTGACAATTCTCAACTGAACTAAAGATGTTTGTCCAAATCCAGCATATGCAAATGCTAGTTTATCTTCAAAAACCTCTGCACCAAAAACCAAGTCAGTAGAAATGCCACTAACACCCAAAAACTGATTAATTGTCTTATCAGTGTAAGATACTTCAATGAAGTTTGAATCTACGGTTGGTTTAATTAAAAGAGTTCCCTCTTGTTCAAATCCAATGGTAGAGTCAACTAGAAGATTGTTTGAGAACTGAGGAATTGTCTCAAGAGTTTTTGTTTTACCAGGAACCTGATAGCTTCCAGAGAATGAAGATGCATCCAGAGAAAGTTCGTAAAAATCTTTCCTATCAATCGGTCTATATTCAACATTATAGATCGAAGCACTTACCGTTCCAATTCCACTTACATTCTGGAATAAGAAATTACCTACAGTTCTTAAAGGATCTCCATCAAAAAGATTTTCTACAAGAACATTTTTAGTTTTAAAATATACGTTTGATGAAGCAACAATAGTATCATCAATAGGTTTAATTAGTTCAATTTCTTCACCATATAGAAGTTTGAACAGAATCTGATACGATGCGTCGGTTCCCTTTGCAGAATAAAAGTCTTTAGCTCTGGTAAGAATATTTTGAACGGAAGTTCCAGTAACAAAAGATCTATTTTCAAACCCAGGTAAAAACTCTTTCTTAAACTTAGAAAAGAATTCTTGTAAAAATAAATTACTTAAATTATATACTAGTGTTCCTGCCTCGTGTTCATCAGCTTCAGTAATAGAAAAATCTAGAAATTCAGAATTTCCATCTTTCTGAATTTTACTAATTCCACTAAATCCTCTACTACAATCTAAGAACTGATTTGCAGTTTTACTCTTATATGTGATAATTTCATTATCAATTTTTATCAAACCATACTGATCTGGCCATCCTGCAGTTGACTGAACCGTGATGACATCATCAGAAGCAAAAATCTTAACTCCAAGAACATTATATGGAATTAGTGTTTCATTGTTAAACGATGAAATTTGTCTGTATTCTGGAAGATTTACAGCAAGATCGTTAACACCAGATTGATGTTCTTGGGATATGTAATACTGTTCTAAAAACTCACGAAAAAGAGGAGACTCCTGATTCAGAAAAGAAGGAATCTGGGACTCAATTAATTGAGAGATCTTAACTTTGTTTAGGTCAGGCATTTTACGATCTGATATATCCTTCGTCGGAGTAGCTGGAAGTTACGACGTATGAAGTAGCGGAAGTATTTTCACCAGAAGAAACAACGTCTTGGAGAGCGGTCACTTCACTGTTTCCAATATCATATTGTAGATAAATGTCTTTCAAAGCAATAATGTCATTAGATTCAGGGATTGCTTCTACTTGAACAGTTCCGTTAGTCAAAGAAGTTCCTGATATATTTACCACATCTAAAAGAACCTCTCCTTCGTCATACTTCACGGTTCCCGCATTGCTCTTAACAATAACTGGCTCATTGTTTTCTAACTTGAAGAAGAAAATTCTTCCTCTAGTTTTACTAATGGGAATATCAGCAAGGTATAAAGTGCCACCAATACCATCAACAGTAAATCCAGTTGACCTTACAGAATATCCGCCAGTATTAACAAAGAAAGCATTACCAAAACATAACTCATAAGTTGCAAAAAGTCCTGTTTCTGGAACCAAGTCTCTTCTAATTTTAACTTTAGTGATATTGGAAGTAATACCACCATCAGTATCGTCAATAAGACCCACTACTTTACTATATTTGAATCTTCCACCAAAGCTGTTGATGTCTGTAGACTGAGAATATACAGTAAGTGTATTAAAGACCTTAGTTCTCAATGCAGAAGCGTCAAAAACAGAGTTTGTATTATAGTAAACTGCAGAATTAGTTTCAACATACAAGTACTTAAGATCAACCAGTTCTGGTTTAATGCCTGCAATAGAATATTGCTTTAGTTCTCTCGATATTTGATCTTTGGTTACCTGTGATAGGAAAGAACCATTTCTTGGTTTAACGGAGATAAACACCTTACCAAACTCTGGCGGATTCAACTCCTCCCCCCCGTAGGAGGTCACAGATTCAACGTTAGGGTATATGAAGGGTACAATACCCTTATAGTCATTTGCCGTCACTGCACGGTACTGTGCCGCGTAGATACGAGGTGCTAAGTATTTGATGGAATTTACGCTCTCAACATCATCACCACCCTCAGATTTTTGTTGAGTAGTGATTAATGAGATACCACTAGTTACTGTAGAGATGGTATCGTCTTTGAGAATACCCGTGAACGTGAAATTAGCAGCTCCATTACCTCTACTACCATTAGTAACGATATAACTTACCGTAACTTTTGAGCCTGCGGGTGGTTTTTTACCTAAAATATTGTCACCAAACAAAATTTCGTATTTTTCGTCTTCAATTTCTTGAATCAAGAACAATCTTGAGGTAGAATCGACCCTCAAAATGTTATCATACAGTTCATAAATCTCATTTGTCGTAGATTCGACCTGAACACGAATTGAAGTGGTGTCAATATTAGCATTTGGGAGAATAAATCTCTGATTTGGAAGAGAATAATCAACAGTGAACGTTTTTGTAAGGTAAACTCCCTCATAAATGTTCAAATTTTCAAAAAATGCTACATTATTGTTGTCTACAGTCGTAACAAAGTCATCAGGAATTGAAAAAACGTACTGTCCGCTGACTTGAGAACCTAATGCAACAGTTCCAGCTTTCAAAGTTAGGATTCTAGTGTCATTTGTATCCAAATCCACCGAAAAGTTGATGACTGCACGGGAAGATCTACTCGATCTAGGTACATATCCGATGTTTCTCGACAGTGCAACAACATTTTCTCTTAAAGTAGCACTATCAAGGAAGCATTCATTGACCGCCATATTGGTATTATATGACGTAATGTAAGAATTATATGCAAGAAGGTCAATTAGGACCGAAAAATTAGATCCTTCAAAGTCAAAATCACTAAAATTGCTGTTCGCACGAAGATAATCCTTAATTTGAATCTTAAGGCTATCAAAATCTAGGTTTGTAAATTGATTAAATGACATTATGTCCTAGTAGATTGAAGGATGAAATCGACATCTTGTGTTGGCAATGGTAATCCAACGATGTTATAGGTAATATGAACGTGAAATTCATTACTATCTGGAGGATAATAGCACCTAACTAGGATCCCATCAATTCGTTCTTCAAAATTTTCTAGCAAATAACGAATATCTTCCTCAGTTGAAGCAGATAATTCATCAGAAGCCTGTTCAAAAACAGAATCTTCAACTCTGGAACCGATAAAATTTTGAAAAAATCGCTCACCAAGCTTAGTCCTTACCAAATTTGTCACCGATCTCTTAATTGCATCCGCATCATGGAAGGTTCCAATGTCATTTGTGACAGGATGCTTTACAAAAGAGAGACTAATGTCCTTGAAAACTCTCGATATTCGTTTTTTGCTTCTGGACAATGCCATTTTGCTTGGATTTTATACGTTATATATCAAGTCAACCACTCGGCATAGTCGTCAAAACCATCTTTTCCTCCACAATGACGACTTAATCTGTCTTCTGGGGGATCATTTTTTGGTTTTGAGGCCTTTTTTAAGTAATAATCTGATCTTGGATCAGTAATAAGGTACTTAGTACCCCACTGCTGAACCATATACTCCTGATTTGAATCGGGAATAGGATGATTAGACATAAACTGTCTCCCTAATTTGTTCTGCAAGCAGAACTTTTAGAGAGGTTCTATCTCTACACTTTTATTTATTCAGTAAATCCAATGATTATTTGGTTGTTCCCACCAAAAATGTAAGTCTTCTTTGTCATTATCATAGTATAGTGACACAAAATCGCTCTTAAATTTACTATGTACGTTCTCACAAAGAGCTAATGAGTAATATTTCCTTGGTGCAAGACGGTCCATAGCTTCAGTAATCCAGGTATAGTTACCACCTCGGATTACACCAGCCTCGCAAAGTACAAATTTGTCCCACTTTTTAGACCAATCTAAGTAATTTTCAGCAAAGGTAATCTCATAGTCTACCTTTGATTCGTCTGGAAAAGGAACATTTACAGACTCAATATGAAAAATCTCTCCATCCACAGTAAGTGAATGAGAGAGAAGTTGAGTAACAATAGCAGAATAGTCAGGAGAGACCATTAGAAAACAAGTGTCTTCTGGATGAATGTCCATATCAGACATTTTCATCTTGTAGGTCATCTCCTGAATCAGAGCCATTTCTCTATCTTGAGAGATAAACAGCAAATCTTTTTTCATCAACCTGCGGCTAAAGGAGAATTGGGATTAGTTTCGTTTCTAGACTCTTTCGCTTTTTTTCTTGCTTGTGCAGCAACATCATATCCAAACTGTTGAGCGCCCTCAGGTGCAGCAGCTTCTGCGTTAGGTGCATTTCTTGGATCAGAATCAGCCATTACCTTCCTTGTCCTCGATAACGTTTACGTTTGTTGTTGGCAGAGGTAGCAGCATACTTAGTGTTACGTCCACTTCCTTGCCTTGTTTTCTTGGGAGTTGATTCGATAAAAACCGAACCACTCTTGCTCATTTTCTTTACAGCCATTATTTAGTAATACTTAGAGGTTTTTCGCGGTCGGACGCGGGTAAAACGCGCCGATAGGGGTTTTTATTCAGGAGTTGCTTTGAGTCTTGAAGGAGAGACTCCCTCATGAATATAATGTTCGAGTCTCTCTTTAGCCTGTTCTTTAGTCAGGTTACGATCACGGTGGGGGTCATTAATCCCCCAACCATCTGTACCTAACTCCATGACCTTGTATAACATCAGATCACGCGAGTCTTTTCATGTCCAACACGGATCTTAGGATCACACCAGATCTCATAACCCGCTTCCTTAGCATCGAGACAGAACGAAACGTCTTCTCCACACATATCCTGAACATCACCAGATTCAAAGACCTGCATCTTAGGAGCGAACCAAGGATACTCAAGGTTCTCAAAGACACCCTTCTTGATCAGGACCCAACCGAAGCCAGTGTAGTCCACGGTGAAAGGCTTACGACGACGAGAGATAGACTCACCAGTTTCGTGATTCATGACACCGCCATTCTTAGCGAAGTCATCTTCTTCCAGCCAGTGTGCAACAGAGGTGGTCTTACCATCCTCAGTCATGTACCAACCAGCTGCGATGTCCTTGTTCATCCACACAAGACGGTAGAACTTCTCAACATCGAAGACGATATCCGAGTCAATCCACAGTTGGTAGTCATACTCCAACTTGCCATCCCAGGGGATCTGTTTGGGTCCACGGAGAACATTAGCACCAAGTACCTTGCATCGTGCAAAGTTAACCATGGAAGAGTAGTCCTGGGCAATCTGAATGCTTGCACCAGTTTGGACGAGATCAAAGCACAGTTGGACAAATGCCTTGAGGAAAATATAAGAGACACCGCGACCAGGGAGACAGAAGACAATACTCTTGCCTTTTACCATCTCCTTTGCTGCTGCGAGGTCAAAATCATCTTCTACTTTTTTCGGAGTAGGAGCTTTCGCTTTTACAGTAAATCCTTTAGCCATAACATTGAATGTTTTACGAAATTATTCTACCACAGCAAATCAATCATTGCAATGGTTCTGGTTTATTTAGAGGTCTCAATCTTAACGATTTTCAACTTCTCTGTTCGGAGATCATCATCTTTATACCAATCAAAATACTCTCTGACAAATACAAGCTTATGCTCTAGATCTTCTTCTCGGCACTCATGAATAATCATGTCGTCACCGATATAAACATTATAGACATTCATCTTCAAAAGTAGCAAGTAATTCTTCTAGATCAGAACGTACATCGGGTAGAAAGTGTAACTGACTATCCTCCTCAAGTCTAAACGAAAGTGTCTCAATTAGCAAGTCTAGGTGATAAGGTTCCAGTTCTACGTTCATCATGCACAGATATAGTGTTCTCCATATCTATACGTTTAATACTTTAGGAAGCTACATTATCTAATACTTGGTAACTATCTAATGAGATATTACCTGCAACACATACACGATACTCACCGTCGAACGCCGCGCCGCTGGTGGTATGATGAGGATAAACCATATGACTAATCTGACTCGGGAAGAAGATCATACGACCCTCCATAGCTCTATCAAGTCTCCAGTTCTTCTTCAACATAATACCTGTAGTTGATGGATAGATTAACTGGAAGTCTCCTGCATAAGGTGTGAACGCTTCATTATCTTTCTGCTCTTCCCTATAGTCATATGGAATGTTCAACCATACTGCAAAGGACCACAGAGCACTATGATCATGTACTGAGAGATATTCTCCTGGCTTGCTGCATCTCACCCAACACCGACTTACACTAATTCCGTGCATCTGTGAGGTACACATAAGAGTATGTTTACCGTACTTCTCGGCATACGTGTTGATGCAAGGACCGAGACACTCTCCCATAAACTTCTCATAGGTCTCTGGAGACCAATCAAAATCCCACTGAGGTACTTCCGTACCCTTGACAATTTTGTGACCGTC
>CEVH01010334.1_pt1 | contig 35620 bp, 49 predicted proteins | sample 356521 | NCBI WGS metagenome assembly CEVH01 (sample SAMEA2623446, study PRJEB7988) | marine metagenome | isolation source: saline water (ENVO:00002010), including
GTTTGTTTATGGCACAAAAGCTTTAGGCTGTGGTAACAATGACTTTTTATGTTACTCAGGAAATCAAGTTTTCCAGAAACTAGCGTGTAATAGAAATGATGGCACTCAGTCTTTTTCTAACCCTCCTACTGGTTGTTGTGATCTTTTTAATAATGGAAGAATATTATTTACCAACCCTGCTTTTGGTAGTGGACGTGGACATATAACCTCTTGCCAGGATACAGACAGACACTACTTTTTTGGAAATGTTCCTAATAATAGATGTACAGGAGATTTTCCTAGCACACTTCCATTAGTAGGTGTTTTCTGTGAGGCTACAAACAACTGGGCATGTTTCTTTGATTTTTGTTATATTATCTATAGTTGTAAACAAAAGTGGGGAGACTGGTTAAACTTACACTTTAGTACTCCATACGAGATTTGTACTAATGGTTCTACTTGTTTACTTGCACAGGAAATGTGTTGGTATATAGGACAGGGTGGTACTGGCAGTGGGTGTTCTACTCCACACTGTTGTATAGCAGCCTGTGTGTGTGCAATTACAGGATGTAACTGTACCAGTTTAGCTCATCACTGTGAAGGGTATAATCCTTTGGCTTTAGCTAACAGAAGTTGGGGTGGTTCATACAATTGTCACTTTGTACCAAAAGGGGTGAGTAGCCATAAAAACATGGGGATATACTTAAACCCTGTTACTGATCACATGGTTGTTCTCCTTGGGTTTGGGCCACCAAGCTATTTGTGTTGTTGTCAAGCAAGATGTTTTAGTTGGATTGGTGCAGTGTGTTTTGATCTAACAAACTGCTGCGTATCTAAAGTAAACGTTCTATACCCTGCTCCAGGGGCAACGATGGAATGTTATGATAATAGAATAAAAACTTGTGGAGAAAATTATAATCCTGGAAGAGCCTCTACTTCTGATGACAGGACTTCTGGTAGTCCAGTAGGCTGCATGGGTACTGCTAATCCTTGGGATAGCTGTAGTTTAGGAGTAAGTGTTTTACCTTATGGTACTCCACATTTTACAGACTACTATGGTGGAGACTGTGGTGGTGTTATTGTCTTTAATGATTCAATGCACTTATATGAAACTGGAGTCTTAAACTGTTGTTGTTGCCTATCACCAGAGTATCAGTCTAAATACTTTGGATGTACTGAGATTTTATCTTGTCCTGAATTTCAATCTAGAGGGTACTGCTGTAACAAATGTGTAATGAATGTTGCTTCAGGTGGTTTTCTTTCAAGACTTCCTTACAACTGTCCTTTTGAGTGTATTGGTTGGAGGACAAGTACTTTTTATAAGAACGTATTTACTTGGATGTTAGAGGGTACAAAAACTTATGATCCTTTTGGATCTGACAAGGGTTGTGTAGCAAGAATTTCTCTTTGTAACGCAGGTAAGTATCTTCCTCCAATTAAGTGTGTACACAACACTAATACCTGTGCCTTTAATAACTGTATGAAAACTTGTGAAGCAATAAATTTAATTTGTGAAGGAAGTGCTTTTTCTTGGTACTGTAACAGTACATTCTGTGCAGATCTTGGTTGTTACAAGTGTTTATTTTGCTGTACTACAAATTGGAAAGGGGCAGCAGTAGGTATTACTCTTATGAAGTGCTTCAAACCTTGCCACATTGGAGACAATGAAAACACTACTAAAATCTACTCTCGTTGTATTAGATCAACAAATAGAAAGTTAGAAGGTACTTTGTATGACAGACCAGGGGAACTTAAACCCTACAAACCTTATAAAATGACTGCAGGTGAAGATCATGGGGCTGCATTCCTCAGACACTTCAACGAATTTGTAGCTTGTATTTGCTAATCTAAACTGATAAAATTCACCAGGGCTGTCATGGCCCTGTAAAGATAATAATAATAAAAGAAGAAGACTATGAAAACTGTTTTTATGATTGATGGTGGGGCAGGACGTGCTATTGCATCAATACCTGCCCTGATCAAACACTCAAAGAAGAACCAAGACTTTAGAATTATAGTACATGGGTGGGACTCACTCTACTGGGGAATACCAGAACTACATGATAAAGTATTTAACCCAGATCAAAAGGGAGCCTTTGAACAATTCTTTTTAGATGCTGACAAAGTTTTTTCTCCTGAACCATATAGGGTTCCTGGGTATTACAAACAAGAAAAGTCTCTTGCTGAAGCATTTGATTACTTGATAAATGAGACTGACGATCACTCTGATCTAACACCTCCTGTCTTGGTAACAAATAAGAATGAGGAGTTACAGGCTGCTAACTTTATGCAGCAAACAAAACAACAACAGCAAAAACAAAAGACTATTGTAATTCAACCCTTTGGTAGATCAATGGAGAAGCCACAGGAAAATGCGTTACTAGATCAGTCTTCTCGTTCTATTAACCCAGACACGTATCTTAAACTTGTTAAGAAACTAGCTACAAAGTACAATCTTATTCTGTTTGCTGAGAAAAACTTCTGGATACAAGAAGACACGTACACTATGAAACCAGAGTGTGATCTACGTATGTGGTCTGCTTTTATAGATGCAGCAGATTATTTTATAGGCTGTGACTCTGTAGGTCAACACATGGCTAGAGCACTCAATAAACCTGGAACTGTAATTATTGGATCTACTTTTGCAATAAATACAAGTTATCCTAACTACTTTAACATTATAGAAAAGGATGTTCAGAAAAAGTATTCACCTATTCGTATATCAGGTCTTGAAAGTCATCTGGCTGATCGTGTTAATGAGGGAACAGTTGAGTTTACAGACGAAGAAATAAATGGTATCTATGCCAACATCGTAAAAGATATTGAGAAAAAGGTGAAGTAACATGAATATCTTAGCAATAAATCCAGGTCATAATGGTGCTGCTGCTCTTTTAGTAGATGGTAAGTTAAAGTTTTACATTGAAGAAGAAAGACTAACTCGTAGCAAGTATGATGGAAATCCTTACAGAGGCATCATAGAAGGTTTAAAGTATGGAATTGATGCGTTAGTTATTGGTGGTACTAGTAAACAGCTTCCCCAATTGCCTTGGACTGGAGAAGATCCTTACTCTGCCCTTGTTCGTAAGTTTAACCCTAAAGTTAAAATTTATAACTTAGGTCATGCACATCACTTAGGCCACGCTGCTGCAGCATTTTACAACTCTGGTTTTGAAGAGGCTGCTGCTGTTATTGTAGATGGTGCAGGGTCTAGGCATGATGTTCAGGTAGGAGAAGAAAACCAAACAAACCCTGGCTTTGAAACTGAAACAATTTTTAATTGTGACTATGAAGAGGGTATCAAACAAGTTGTTCAAATCTATGGTGGTAATCCAGATACCCAACGAGTTGTTGGGGGCAACCTAGACATGGACTCAGCAATTACTACTGTAAAAGCTTATGAGGCTGTATCACACTACCTTGGTTTTGGTTTTATTGAAGCAGGAAAGACGATGGGTCTTGCACCCTATGGAAAAGAAGATGAGTTAATTCCTTCTCTTTTCTATAATGGTAGAGGAAACAAAAACGTTTTTCTTCCTAACTACCCTGCAGGTGCTCTTATTGACCATACACGACACCCTTACTTAACACTACGTGAAGATCCTAGTGCTTGGCATTCAGACCCTAGTAGAGTTACAGATGCAGCTAAAAATTTAGCTTGGGCTGTTCAAGATGAAACACAGACTCTCGTAGGGGATTTAATTGAAAGGGCAGTAAAAGAAACAAATAAAAAGAATATTGTTATAGCAGGAGGTTATGGTCTTAACTGTGTAGCCAACTACTACTACAAGAAACGTTTCCCTGATCTTAACATTTATGTTGATCCTATTTCTCATGATGGTGGTACAGCTATTGGTCTTGCACAAGTTGTACATTACACAGAAGAAAAAGATAAAACAAAGCGTCCACTAAAGACTTTGTACCTTGGTCCTGAACGTGAAGAGTTTTATGACTTTACAGGTATTGAAACAAAGAAAGTAAAACCTGCTGATGTAGCAAAACTTATTTCTGAAAAGAATATCGTAGCTATCTTTCAGGGACGTTCTGAGGCAGGACCAAGAGCACTAGGTAATCGTTCTATCCTGTACGATCCCACTGATCAAAAGGGTAAGGATGTAGTTAATAAGGTTAAAGGACGTGAGTGGTTCAGACCCTTTGCAGGTTCTATGTTAAAAGAATACTTTGAAGAATGGTTTGAAACATATGGTATGGAAGAGTCACCATACATGATGTATGCAATGGACTTTAAGCTAGAGAAGCATGGTGAGTGTCCTGCTATTACACACGTAGATGGTACTTGTCGTATTCAAACTGTAACCAAAGAACAGAACAAAAACTATTACACTTTGATTGATGAGTTCAGAAAGATTACTGGTGTTCCTATCTTGTTTAACACTAGCTTTAACTTAGCAGGTCAGCCCTTAGTTGAAACACTAGATGATGCTATGACAACTGTGAAAAACTCTGATATAAACTATTTGTATCTACCAGATGAGGGTAAACTTGTTCACTACCCACAAAATGATTCAGTAGTTGAAGAAGAAGAAAAGGAAGCTGCTTAAGGTAGCTTCTCGACAAACTGAAGGAGGTTGTCAAAAACCTTAGTCTTCTTTCTCAACTTCTCTTTTGAGAACTTTGACAATTCTCTTTCAGTGCTTACCCCATGACCAGTACGTACTAGGATTGGGGTAGCACCAATTCGTTCAGCAGCTTTAAGATCAGACATCTTATCCCCTACGTAAAACCCTTTGTCTTTAAATCGAGTCTTACCACCAAACAATTCTTTCTCTGCTCTGTGAAACATACCAATGTTAGGTTTGGCATAGTAGTCATTTTTGAGAGAGGACTCAGAGTAGTATAAACCATCAACACTGTAGATACCTGCATTACCAAAGATCTCAAACATACGTTGGTGAATGGCTTCAACTTGCTCATGTGTTTGTAGTCCTTTAGTGATACCACCCTGATTAGTAAGTATTACTACTTTGTATCCTTTGATACGTAACTTATGGATAGCTGCTAGGGATTCAGGGTATACTTCAAAGTCATCAGGATCTGTGATGTAATGATCTCTGTTAACGTTGATAACACCATCTCTGTCTAAGCCTACGATAGACTTAGGGAAAACTTTAGGCCAGTCAGGAGGTAGTTCCTGTTGAGGTTGTTGACTTGGTTCCTGATCAATAATATGTTTAAATCTGGACATAAGGACTCCTTCAAAGGAAATAATAATAATGAAGAAAGTTTTTGTCAATGGAGCCTTTGACGTAATTCATTCTGGACACTTAGATCTACTTGATTTTGCTAGTATATTGGGAGGTCGTTTATTAGTAGCTATTGACACAGATAGACGTATTGAGTATAACAAGGGGAAAGGAAGACCCTTTAATAATCTCTCAGTTCGTAAGCATTTAATGTCAATGTTAAAGCCAGTTGATAGTGTTGTAGTTTTTGATACTGATGATGAATTAAAAGAGATTATAAAAAAGTATGAACCTGATGTAATGGTCAAAGGTTCTGATTGGAAAGGTCACAGTATTATTGGGGAGGAGTACTGTAAAGAAATAGTTTTCTACGAGAGATCAAATGGTCAATCCAGTACCCAAACAATACAAGATTTTATTAATAGGAGATAGCTGCTACGATGAATATCATAGCGGCTCTGTTAGTAGAATAAGCCCAGAAGCACCAGTTCCTATTTTTGATATGAAATCTACTGTTATCAAAAAGGGAATGGCTTACAACGTTTACAACAACCTAGTAAACTTAGGTGTAAAGGTTCACATAATAACAGAGTATTCTGAACGTAAGCATAGATACATCGATAGCAAGACTGGTCAACAACTTCTACGTGTTGACGAGAAGATTAAAAAACAGTTTGTAGATACTGCAGAAGAAACTATGAACGGCTACGATGCTGTAGTGTTGTCAGACTATAACAAAGGTTTTATTCAAGACTACGAAATAAAAAAGATAAGATCAAAGTTTGGTGGTCCTATCTTTGTTGATACTAAAAAGAAAAACTTATCTCAGTTTGATGGTTGTTTTGTAAAGATAAACCAGTACGAGTATGAACAAGCAGAATCTTTGACAGATGAGTTAATAGTAACTTACGGATCAAAAAAAGTAGAGTACAAAAATAGGAGTTACATACCACCCAAAGTAGAAACTCATGACGTGTGTGGAGCAGGAGATACTTTTTTAGCTAGTCTAATATTTAAATACTTAGAAGAGTATGATATGGATCAAGCTATAAAGTTTGCAATGCAAGCTGCAGCAATAACAGTGCAACACATTGGAGTGTATGCACCCACACTAAAGGAAATAAGTAATGAGGCTTGAGGGTTATGTAGAAAAAGGTTGGGGGTCTGAATTTATATGGGCAACTAACGACAGCTATTGTGGTAAATTTTTAAAGTTTAATAAAGGTGCAAAGTTTTCTATGCACTTCCACAAAGAAAAAGATGAATCTTGGTTTGTTCTTTCAGGTAAGTTTAAATTAGTTTGGATTGACACAGAGAATGCTGAAAGAAATGAAGAGGAATTAGTTGAAGGAGATACTTGGCACAACCCACCTCTAGTTCCTCATCAAGTAATCTGTTTGGAAGAAGGAACTTTAATTGAAGTTTCAACTCCTGATTCAGTAGAAGACAACTATCGTGTTGGCAAAGGTGATAGCCAACAATGAAGATACTAGTCACTGGAAGCAATGGGTTCATTGGTCAGAACATGGTCAATGCCCTAAAAGAAAAGCACGAAGTTTCTACTTACGAATGGGGTCAGCAGTATCCACTACTAGAAGGGTTGGATTGGGTAATACACTTAGGAGCAATAACCTCCACAACAGCATCAGATATACGACAAATAGTTAGACAGAATATTGAGTCTTCTATTTATTTGTATGAAGATTGTATAGAGAAAGGTGTAAATTTTCAGTTTGCTAGTAGTGCTTCAGTGTATGGTTTAGACCCTTGTGGTTTTAAAGAAACTGCTGTTCTTAACCCTAGAAATCATTACGCAAGAAGCAAGGCTTTATTTGAGTATTATATTCAAAATAGAAATGCTCCTATAATAACTCAAGTCTTTAGATATTTTAACGTACACGGTCCTAACGAAGACCACAAAGGAGATCAAGCAAGTCCTCACACTAAGTTTTTAACTCAAGCAAAGAAAACTGGAAAGGTCAAGCTATTCAAGAACTCAGAATATTTCTACAGAGATTTTATTCACGTAGACAAGATTATAGAATATCATCAAAGATTTTTCTCTATAAAAAAGTCAGGTGTCTGGAACATGGGTACAGGGTTTGAGAAAAGTTTTTATGAGGTTGCCTTAAAGGTGTGTGAGGAAACAGGTGCATCTATTGAGTGGATAGATATGCCAGAGAAATTAAAAGAAAGTTACCAAGACTTTACTCGAGCAGATACTGTAAATCTTAGGAGAACTTTAAACTTATAAGGTATTGGGAAATGGCAACAGAACAAGGTTCTTTAAACATTATAGACAATGGTAACGGTACGTTTACCACTCTTGACAGGTATGGTAGGAAAACTCAAACCGTATCAGGAAAGAATGCGTTACAGTCTTTAAAAGATGCTTATGGAAAACGTATTGGAAGTGTTTTAGATTCTAGCGGTAATGTAACTTCTGTTGTCAACGAGTATAAAGAAAACCCACGAAAAGAAGTTGATCCATCCGAACTAAAGGAAGAGGGAACTATTGTTAAAACAAGCACAGGTTGGGGTGTTAAATACAAGGATGGTAGTGTTCATCATACTGGGTCTGACAGAGAGGGTATTCTAGAGGCACAAAGAACTGTATCAAGAGCAAAAATGTATAATGATTATATAACTGATGCTCGTACTCGTGAAGACTTTGATACAGATGAGCAGTATAGAAATCACATTACGAATAAAAATATACGTATTGGTCAAGGTACTTTCAATATTAAAACAGATAGTAGTGGGGCTACAAAAATTGTAGGACCAAAGGGAGTAGTTTTAGGTTCTGCTGATAATCTAGAAGATGCTCGTAAACAAATGTATGATAAAGCTAATAAACTATCAATGGCTTTATCTCAGAAAGAATATCGTAATTTAGATAAAATTTCTAAGAATACAATACAATTTGTAAAAGACAGTCAGGGTCTTAAAACTGATGAAGAAGCATATAAATCTTTGTATAACGAAACAATTCAAAGAGATTCATCTTTAAGAAATATTTACAGTGAAATAAACAAAGCTGCCCAAGAACAAGGAATTGATTTAGGTGGTAAGTATTCCTCTCCAATTCCTTCTTTTGAAGATTTTATGGGAACTTTAGATATTGTTGATGATGGCCTGTCTTACTCAGACTGGAGAAAAAAGTCTGGTCTTAGTGCAGTGTCTACCCCTAGTACTCAAGATGTTACAAAAGAAGTTGAAAGAGAAACAGAAACTGGAGTAGTGGGGGATGTCACTGAAGGAAAAGGTGACGTAGTAGATCAGACTGAAGAAATACTTAAAGGTGATGATTCAAAAACAAGTGGAGATACTATAGGGGTAGAAGCGACAACAGAAGGCCCAGGTGTTGTTAAAGACAGTGTTACAGGCACATATCCTACTACTGACGTATCAGGAACTTTTAGCACAGATGTAGACACGAAGGATGAGTCTTCTTTAGGAACTCCAAGTCCAATAGCTACAAAAAATTACACTGGTAAAACTATGGAAGAGCTTACTTCAAAATCTCAAAAAGGTTTTGGTGGCCTTAAAAAATACGTAAATAAAATGACTGGTCAAACTATGATGATCTCTGTAGATGGGGAAGGAAAACCTATGGTATATGTACCTCCTGGATTCACACCTGAAGTTACAACACAGGCTTTTTCTCCAGGGGGAATCCCAAAAGGAGGAGCAGTAGAAGCTACTATAGCACGAAAACTGTTAGACTTTGAAGGTCCAGACAGTCAGCTTGAAAACTTTCTTGCTGCTAACCCACAGGCTGCTGCTCGTATGGGTAAGTATCGTAAGGCAATGGTAGGTATGTCTAATAAAAGAATGGGAGCAGATGAAGGAACCCTTGTTCCAACTCCTGAAGAAATGAAAAATATGCAGGGTAGCTTGGTGTCTCAAACTATGCAACCCACACAATCTAACATAGATAAAATTCAGCCTGACTCAGCAGACTTTATTGCGTCAACAGCAGGTCAAACAGATGCTTCAGCACCTGAAGTAGAAGCTTCAAAAGTTGAAAGTGTTGAGCAAGTAAGCCAACCAAATGTAGTTGCTCCCACAACTGTAGATGCTGCTACTGTGGGTGCAGACGTTAAGCAAGTAACAGATGATCTAGATCCTGTTGAAGGGGAGATAAGAGAAGGAGCCAAGATAACAGCAGAAGAAGAGGACGAAAGTTCAGTCTCTAAACTAAAGGCTGCACAAGGGGAGTCTATTGAAGTTACTGCACCCAATCAAAGAGAGATTGAAGACGGTGAGCTTATTGATGTTGAAGGAAATATTACAGGTCAAGCTGAAAAAGCTTCTAAGTTCGTAGAAGAAGTTCAAGCAGCTTCTGCTGCACCTAGCACTAAGGCTACAGTAAAAGGTCAATTAGCAGATTTGATGGCTGACTTTGAAGGTGGTGAAACACCTGCTTGGGCTGCAGGTTCTATGAGAGCAGCTATGGCTCAACTCTCTGCTCGTGGTCTAGGTGCTTCGAGCATGGCAGGACAGGCTGTTATCCAGGCTGCTATGGAGGCTGCTCTTCCTATTGCACAAATGGATGCTCAGACTAATGCTAAGTTTGAGTCAATGAATCTTTCTAACAAACAGCAGATGGCTGTTCTTGCTGCAGAACAAAGAGCTAAGTTTATGGGGCAAGAGTTTGATCAAGCATTTCAAGCTCGTGTAATTAACGCTTCTAAAATATCTGAAATAGCTAACATGAACTTTAATGCTGACATGCAGATTGCTTTAGAAAATTCTCGTGCAGCAAACACAATGGAACTATCTAATCTTTCTAACTCTCAAGCTTTAATTATGGCAGAGGCTGCTGCATTAGCCAACCTAGACATAGCAAACTTAAACAATAGGCAGCAAGCTGCAGTTCAGAATGCTCAAAACTTTTTAGCAATGGACATGGCTAATTTAGATAGAGAACAGCAAACAACAATATTTAAAGCACAACAGAATATTGCTGCTTTATTTTCCGATCAAGCTGCAGAAAATGCTGCTGCTCAGTTCAATGCTTCCAGTGAAAATCAAACTAATCAGTTCTTTGCTTCTTTATCTTCTCAGGTTTCTCAGTTCAATGCTTCACAAAAGAATGCTGTTGAGCAGTTCAACGTGAATAGTGTGAATGCTTTAAAAGAATTTAATGCTAACATACAACAGCAAAGAGATATGTTTAATGCACAGAATGGTTTGGTTGTTGCACAAGCAAATGCTCAGTGGAGACAGAACATAGCAACCCTAAATACTGCAGCACAGAACGAAAGCAACATGGCTTTTGCTCAAACTATAAATGCTTTAACAGCTACAAACTTGGATCAGATATGGCAACGAGAAAGGGATCTTATGTCTTTTGCTTTTACTGCTAGTGAATCAGAACAAGATAGAGCTTTACAAATTATATTAGGTGATAAAGATCTTGAAGCAGTCCGACTAAAGCTAAAGAGTGACGATAAGACCGCTAAAGGTGCTCTTTGGACAAAACTTTTATTTGGTATATAACAGGTATTATTATGGTTACTACTCCTACTCAGTCTTTCTATATGAATGCAATCAACTTAGCTGACGATCTTCAATCAGGTAAGATAAAAAGTTTAGAAGAAGCTAAAGGAAATCTTGCTCTTATGGAAAGACAGGGTTTGAAGAAAACCTCTCAACAAATAGTCTCAGAAGAGTCTATGGCTAATCGTCTTATGAAAGATGCAAAGTCTATGGTTACTATGAGGGAGACTGCAGAAGAATTTAGAAACGAGTACAGTGACGAAGAGTTTAACTTTTATGATCCTGATATAAAACAAAAAGGGGATATAGTAGGTATGGTCAAAAGTTTTGAAAGCTTTAGATCAAATGCTTACAAAGATGGACCAAATAGATACTCAATAGGTTATGGTACAAAAGCATCTGGACCTAACCAAGTTATCAGTGAAGAAGAAGCTTCACGTCTTATGAAGCAAGACCTAGCCAAAGCTAGAAAAATAGTTGATGACCATGCAGAGCAGCATGGTTACACTTGGTCTAACAATCAAAGAGATGCTCTCGCAAGTTTTACTTATAATGCAGGACGTGGTGGACTAAATGAACTAACTGAAAAAGGAACTCGAGGTGACGAAGAAATATCTTTCATGATACTAGAGTACGTTTATGCAGATGGTAAAAAGTTAGACGGTCTCGTTGAACGAAGGAAAGCAGAAGCTAAACTATTTGCAGAAGGATATGATTAATGTTATTTGATAGACCTGTTCCTGGACAGTCGTTAACAACCACTCCAAAGAATATGCCTTATGAAAGACCTCCTGAAGTTACTGATCCAGATGAGGCTTTAGCAATTCACTTAGCTAAGTTAAGTGATGCTGATACTCTAGAAGATATTATGTACCTCCTAGAGATTGATATTGATATTCAAACAATAGTAGAAGGTATTACTCGTAGCGCAGTAATGGCAGGTATTCACTCAGTAGACGTGAGCTTGATAGTGCAGCCCACTATGCACGAGTTCATTAGAACTGCAGCAGATGCTTTGGATGTTGAATACAAAACAGGATTTGAGAAAGAGGATAGATCACAACTCAGGAAAGATCGTGCCTCTGCTTTATCAAACAAGAAGCTTGAGAAGATGGGTATAAACATAGAAGAAACACTAGCTCAAGTAGACATGGAAGAAGTAAAAGAAAGACCTGAAGAAGAAGCTGAAGAGGCTATGCAAGATGTAACTCAAGCAGAAAAGCCTAAAGGTTTAATGGCAAAGGAGTCAGTTGAATGAGTTATGCAGAAGGTATTCTACTTGCTATACAGGGTTACGAAGCAAAACTAGAAGCAGAGAAAGAACGTGAGTTTGAAAAGTCAGAACGTATAGCAAGGCAAAAGTTTGACCGTGAAAAGTTTGATGCTCAACTAGCTGCTAGAAATAGGAATGCTGTTCTTCCTCTTGTCCTTGAACAACTTAAATATGTTCGTGGTTTAGAGAAAGAAGAAACAGAAAATAAACGAAGAGCACGAAAGTATTTTAGTCAAGAAACTGTCAACGCTTTATCAGATAGTAAACAGCTTAAACCTGTTGTAGATCTTGTTGAAAAAAGAGAAGAAGCTGGAACTCTAGATAGAAAATTTTTAAAAGTTCTTGATGAATATATACTTAAACAAGTAGAGGAAAGAGATCCTGAAAGATCTGACAAAATTACTACAGGTGTTAACGCAGCTTTAAACTCTTCAGAGAAGATAAACACGATAGAAGAGCAAAGGAATGCTTTAATAGAAGCAGATCTTGCAACTGCAGGTTATGATGTTCTTGTTAACTTAGCAACTATGAATGTTGATAAGGCTGCTACACAAGAACCTTTTGATTTTAGTTACTCTGGTCTAGAAGCACCAGATCGAACCGATAGAAAAACAATCTTTAATAAGTACTCAGCAGATTTAAAACCGTATGTAGGAGATGCAATTAAAGCAGTCTCAGATGGATATGGTGGAACTACTTACATATATGAGGGAGAAGGGTCAGCCGAAGCTAGAAGCTTAGTAGAAAAGATGGTAGAACAAACCATTGAATTGAATAGATTACAAGAGTATTCTGATCAAGAGGACTACACGATAGAAGGTTTGACTTCTGCTATGTCACTTAGCTTGCAGGACATTATGCAAAAAACAAAGAGTCCGAAGTCAGCTATAAACTACTTGAATCAACAATTTAGTAACGTAAGCTTAACTTCACCTAAGTTTGAGTTTTCATCAATGCCTACCTTGGAAACAGCTAGTGAAAATGTTGACGTAATAGAAGCTCCTTTATCTGGTTCAGTGAGTGCTGATGAAGTTTCAAAAGCAGTAGCTATGGCAGGTTTACCAGGCTCAGAAGAAAAAGACGAAGAGGATGAAGAGTTAGGTGGTTTCGGTACTGTTGTAGAATCAAACATTATAAAGTAGAAAGTTAAGACTGCATGGTAAACTACATAAATCAAGTTGAAGGTAAAAAGTTTTTAGAAATGTCAGGTGATGCTGACTTTCAAAAAGATTTAGTACGTTTCTTCTCTGGTGGGAGGTATAGACTTTCTGCAGACGAGATGAAAAAAAGAGGGGCTGAAGGTCTTGCAAATGATTTTGTAGAACACATGAGATACCAAGCTAGTAATGAAGTTACAGCTTTAAAAGATTTACAATACGTACAAGACAAAGAGAACACAGATCAAAGAGGTCTAGAATCTTTTGGTAGATTAATGACTGCTTGGGATAAATCAGAAGGAGCAGGTACTGGTTTTTTTGAAGGTGCTGCAGACTATGGTGCTGCTACTCTATCTTCTCCTTCAACTGCAGCTACAATTTTAACTGGTGGTTTTGGTATAGGTTCTAAACTGTTTGCTAAAGCAGCAGGTAAGGCAACACAACTAGCTATTCGTCAACAAATAGCAGAGTTAGTTAAGAAGGGTGTAGCAAAAGAAAGTATACAGAAAACTCTTAAGAAGAGTGTTTCTTCAGAGGCTCTTAAAGCTGCAGCAAGAACTGGTGTGGTAGAAGGTGCTCTAGGTACTGGCATGGCTGCTGCCCAAGGAGAAACAAGAGAAGAAGTTATTGAAGACTTTGAATACACAAACACAGACTTAGTTAAAGATGCTGCTATCAGTACAGCATTAGGGACTAGTATTGGTGGTGCAGTCGGTGCATACAATCAAAAAGTAAACAACAAAGTTATAGATTCTCTGCTAACAATAGAAACTAAAGGCAACAATAAAAGAAAGGCTGCGAGAAAAGCAGCAAAGAAAACGATAGATGAAAAGTTAAAATCTAAAGGCAAGGGTAGTACAGCTAAAAAGAAAGAAGTTCAAGTAGCTATGGACAGATCTGTTCAAATAGCTAAAGATTTAATCTATCGAGAAAAGAAAGACACCTTACCTGAAGCATTAGTTAAAGAAGGTGACTTAATAAAGAAAGAGATAATTAACTCTGACTCAGATAGAATGCTGACTACTGGTCTGTCTATGGATTCAATAAGAGGTATCACCGCAGCCACTTTAGATATTGCTGACAAAATTCCTATAGAAAAAGGTGAAAGAATAACTTCTGCTGTAGCTAGGTATTTAAGTAAAGCAACACCTGCCCAGTTTAAGAAAAGGTTTGGTGAACTAGATTCTATAAGAAAGAAGTATGGTTTGTCAAAAGAAGATATGTCTCTCATTTATTTGTCAGACTTATCTGAAGCAGGACGTATTCTAAATCAGGCAAGTCAATTATCAAAGGCTGCTGATGCTACTAAATTAGATGAGGTTATGCTTAACATAGAAGTTCTTTCTCAAAAAGGTGCTTCAAGTTTTAACGATATACGAGCAAAAGAAATAATAGATCAAGCCATTGAATCAAAGAATGGAGTGCCTGGTACTCTGTTGAATATGGCAAAGGAAGTTGACGCTGCTCGTATTGCTTTCATGACATCTCAAATAGGGACTACATCAGCCAACGCAATCACGAGTATGGGTAACACAATCCTTGATATTGCTGATCAATTTTGGAAAGGTTTCTTAACAGGTGAGGTTGTTCAAAGAGGGTGGTTAGGAGGAGTGTTCTCTAACGTAAGAGGAATGACTTTTAGTCAGGATGAAGCTAGAGTGTTACGTCAGATGATGTTTACAGAACAACCTATTGCATACCAGAATCTTTTCCATGATGTGCAACGTGCAGAAGTTATTACAGGAAGTAACTCTTTGCTTGCTAGACTTAGCCGTAAAGTTAACGTTGTTAATACTGCTGTTGATGGTGTCTTTAAACAAAGTATGTTGTACGCAGGTGTGGATCGTAGGTTACGGCAACAAGGTTCAAGCTTTAGACAGTTTATAGAAAGTGGGAAAGGTGTAGATGAGCTACCTGATGGTCTTATCAAAGATGCTATGGAAGATGCTAATCGATTTACTTTCCAACAAACCTATACAAGCGATAAGTCCATGTACGGACGTGGTGTAAGAGGTGTAGTTAAATTTCACAGAGAAGTTCCTTTTTTTGTATCTGGTATAATGGGAGTACCCTTTCCAAGATATATAGCAAACCATTTAGAATACATAAATGATTACACTCCTATCGGTCTTTTTACAGGTGGTCTGTCAGGACTTGATAGTGCAATGTACAAAGGTGTTAAATATAAAACTACCCAAGACCGTATAGCTAGGCAGATGACAGGTGCTGCTCTTCTTATGGGTGGTGTATACCTTGCCTCTGAGAAAAAGGGTGAGTTAGACTACGGACAGATAGGTTTAGAAAGTGGTGGTGCTCTTGAGACAGGACGTGTTGCAGGGCCATTTGCTGCACACCTTTTGTTAGGTGATCTAATCTATCGTTGGTATAATGATATGCCGATAGGCAACATGGGAGAAGATGCTTTGGAAGTCGCTGCAGGTATGGGTGACTTAGGTTTTGACGTATCTTTAGCAAGGAATGTAATAGACTCTTTAAAGCAAGGTCAGTTTACTGATGCTGCTGAGAAGCAGATAGGTAATATCTTTTCTACTTTTACTTATCCTGCTACTATTGCTAGAGATATTCAAGGCCAAATAAACATAGACTCTGCTGCATCTCCTTACACAAAGTCAATAACACCAGGCTTAGAAAATAAAGAAGACATTGTAGGGGAAAGAAATTTTCTTGGTGACATTCTAAACTCTGAGTTATTAGTAAATCAAAGCATACGTTTCTTACCAGATCTAAATTTTATACAGTTATCTCAAACATTCAACGGTCAAAATGATATACCTTTGTATGATGGTTTTAACAAAAGACCAGTAGGGGGAGTTAATCCTTTAACTAGACAGATGGGCTTCAGAGAAGACCCTGAGTTAAATGGATTAGAGAAAGAATTAAACGTATTAAAACTAGAGAAGTACAAATTATATAACTCATCTAAAGTTCAAAACCCCACTGTGGATTGGGCAGTACGTTATCGTTTATCTAAAACAATGCCAGAAATATTTGAAACCTGGAGAAAGATACCTCTTGGGGGAGATGGAGATGATGAAAGCCTAGCTGCATTTGCAGGTAGATCATACGATCAGCTAGACTTTAACCTGAAGAAGATAGCTTTAACAGGTTTTGTGAATAGTCAGATTGAAGCTAATAGAAAATTTGTAGAAGAAAAATTTGTTGATCTTCTTAACAATTCACCTAAAGCTGCTCTGGGTTTTATAAGAAATCAGTACACTATAAAAGAACTTGAGCTTCAAAAAAAGTTTGGGGTAAAGGATCTATATGATCAAGCCACTGTTATTCTAAACAAAAGAGATGATGAAGGAAAACTTTATAAAACTGCTGCTGATTATCTAGGAGATAGTGAAGATATAACAGGAGCAAATGGAGAAATAAATAGAAGACAAGACATAATGAAAGCAGCAGAAAAGTTCGTAGAAGGATCTGCTAGTGGTTCAACACCAGACGTAAAAATGGATAACTAAAAAAACCCCCAGTTAATTTCTGGGGGTTTAGTTTAAGACGATTTATCTTTATTTTTTTTATAATCAAGCATCAGACACGAAAAACAAAATGCTTGATTAACGATCTCGTCTGATCGTAAATACTTTCCAGATCCTAGCAGACCCGATAGTGCTGCACCTGCAAAGTAATCCCTAGTCGCTATGTCACGACTGGGAATCTCTTGTTTAATAAACTCTTGGGCTTCTTGCTCAAGGGTTTTTTTATTATCTTTACTCACTTGTGTATTGTCCTGTAATGTTCTTTGAGCCAGTCAAGGTAAACCTGTGCCTTCTCTAAATCTTCTATACCGTTCTTATATTGATGTCTCCAAATGTACTTTACTACGTTACCACTGAGGTAGGCTGATGTTCCATCCATAGTCTTAGTCATGGAACGAAGAGCATCAATACACTCCACTGCACCTTGGTTGTAGTGTATAGGATTTTTCACTGGATCAGTCATACATTCTCCACAAATATTATTATCGTCTAAAAGATTACCACACTTCTCACAGTTCATCAGGAACCTTTACCAACTCAGCTTCTTGATATGGGATATGAAAAAACTTTTCACCATGAGAAATATTTTTACCGAAAGCAGACTTAAGGTTAGAGTCTTTTAACTGTTCACCTTTTATTCTCCAGACTTGTTTTAGATCTTTTCTAAAAACATAGAAAGTAACTTTATTGTTATACTTTTTAAGAAGTCTTTTCTTACGTCCAGGTATTCTAATCTCTGCCCAGTTGTTAGGCCAATCATTTGACCAAGCAGTTTTTACTTCTGCTTCACTGTAAATAGTTTCACCGTCTTTCTTTGATTCAACATCAGCATAAAAATTTTCTGACACTCTTTGAATCTCGTGACCCTCTTGTTGTAACACACGTACTAACGCTTTCTTAGCCGTGTTGTCCCACTTATTATAATCCTCTTGATCGAAGCCTCTCATTTGCCCTGTCCTCTGTATGGTTTTGTAGCTCTGCGCTTATGTTTATTCATAGAGCCAAACTTAATTGAAGATATTCTCTTTGACTGTGAAGTTTTCTTTTTCATAGGTTGATGAGAGTTAGCTGCTGCACCAACGATCTGAACTTTAGCCATGATCTTTTCTCCACTGTAGCTCTGCGAGTAACATAGTCTGCTCGTAGTCGGACATTATCACCCAGTTGCGTATTTCGTCAACAGTTCTTTTACACCCCATACAAAAACCTTCATCGTCTATCTGGCAAACTTTAATACAGGGAGAGGGAGTGTTCCCAATTCTAGGAGCAAGCCTTCTTCTTACATGAGGGATACTCATTCACACTTACGAAGTCCTGTTGCAGGATCAAAGTAGCAAGCACCACCTTCATCTACAAAGTCCTGTGTATCCTCTACTTGTTCTTGTTCAGATATTTCTTCAGAGGAAGAAGCAGTTAAGATTCCCATACGTTTACCTGCTGCCCTGAATGTCGTGCAACCTGAAGCACCACCATCATAAGCATCCATATAAATCTTTTTAAACTCTTCCCAGGTTACATCGTCACCAACGTTACAAGTCTTTGAACAGGCAGAGTCAACAAACTTAGATGCTACATTTAAAACTTTGACATGATCAAACACAGACAACTCGTTTGCTGTTTTACCTTTGACACCAAAGACACGATAACCGTAATCCTCTACTCTCTCAGTTCTTTCACCGTCAAACTCTTGAATCTTTCTATCATAGAAAAGACTGAAGGGTGGTTCAATACCAGAAGATACGTTGTCTGCTGAGAGACTGATAGTTCCTGTAGGTGCAACAGAAAGAAGGTGACTATTACGTATACCATTCTCACTAATTAATGTACGTATGTAAGGAGGGAGAGACTTAGCAAAATCAGATTCAAGATAAGCCTGAGTGAATAAAGGAAATGGTCCTTTCTCAAGGGCAAGCTCTACTGAGGTAGTGTATGCAACATCCCTAATTACTCCCATGATTTCTTCTAGGGTCTGTAGGAATCGTTCACTACCATACTCAAAACCTAATGCTTCAATAGCATTGGCTACACCAGTAACACCCAAGCCCATACGTCTTTTACTTTTAGCTTCCTGTTCCTGTTCCTTGAGAGGATAGGTTGCTCTGTCTACTACGTTGTCCATTGCTCTAACAACGTGAGGTATGTCATTACGAAGTTGATCCATATTGAATACGTACTTATCTTCTAAACCCCAACGAGCTACAGCATCATGCTGAACTACGTACTTAGCTAAGTTAAAAGAACCAAGAAGACATGCACCGTTAGGTGGTAAGGGTTGTTCACCACAAGGGTTTGTTGCTGCTATTGTCTCACAGTAATGTAAGTTATTTTTCTTGTTGATCCTATCAATAAAAAGAATACCAGGTTCTGCCCACTCCCATGTACTCCTCATGATTTTATCCCAAAGAGCACGAGCATCAATTGTTTTACGTACCTCTCCGTTAAAGACTAAATCAAAGTCAGTTCCTTCTTTTACAGCAGTCATAAACTTGTCAGTAACACCAACACTAATATTAAAATCTGTGAGGGCAGTCATGTTGTTCTTTGCTGTAACAAACTCTTCAATGTCAGGGTGATCAACACGTAGCACACCCATCTGTGCTCCACGTCTGTGACCTGCAGAAGCAATCGTCTTGCAGACTGCATCAAAGATACCCATGAAAGAAAGAGGACCAGAAGACTTAGACTCTAAAGATTTAATCATTGCTCCACGAGGACGTAGAGTAGAGAAGTCATATCCGATACCACCTCCTAGTCGCATGGTTTCTGCTGCACGTCTCGCAGCGTCCATGATACCGTCCATACTATCTTCAATAGTTGTAGATACAAAACAGTTATAAGGAGTCACACGTCTTGGTGCTCCCATAGCAGACTGCACTCTCCCTGCAGGTAAGAATCTTTGATTGTATAAGATGTCTCTAAACTTAGAGAAGTGTTCCTCACCATCTTTCAAAGCTTCAGCAACACGAGTCATTGCATCTTTAAACGACTCACCTTTACCTCGATACTTTTCTGCGTGAATAGTTTCTGATATTTCTAATGTTGGTCCATAGTCTTCATTCATCTGTAGTCTCCCGATCCTTTAATTTTTCCACGTTTCTGTCTGCTATCAAGCTTCTTCATATTTTGTTTTACAACATCATCTAGTTTTATATCTAAAAGATTTAGTATAGCTATAAAATAGAAGAACATATCACCTGCTTCAAGTGTAACACCTTGTTTATCTAGGGGTGTATCATCCCTCTTATGCTTCTTTAACTTTTCAAAGAACTCTCCTGTCTCTCCTATCAAACCCATTGTGTTTTCAAGAAACCTTTTATCACCAGTGGTAATCATCTTGTCTTCTACCCACTCAGCGTAGTCTTCTAGATTTATTGTCTTTGCACTTTGAAAAGCTTCAAAATAGCCCATGTCTTCTAAGTCTTTTCCTGTTAACATTATTTTTCTTTCACCTCTATTTCTATTATTTCAACGTCATCAATATCATATATTGTATCTACCAGTACATCTTCTAGACCAGAGGATGCACCGTTAGAATCTGAAGCTATGAAGTTAGCATCAGGATCTAGTTTAACTAGTAAAGTAACTTCAAACAACAACAGGAAACTCCAAGTTATATTGGTTTGATTTACTACGTCAACAATTATTCTTCGATCCATTCATCAGGAATAGATTTATCTGCGTAAACGAAACCGTATTTCTTACACCAATCTCCGTAAGAAGACTTAGCTCCTTTGTAAAGCTTTGCTCTACTGTTTTGAAAAACAAAACGAATATCTAAATCAGGAAATTGTTTAGCTATTTCTTTATGCTTTCGTCTATCATTTGCTACAAATCGTCCCTTTGTTTCAATGATAATACCGTTAGCTAAAACGAAGTCAGGTGTATACGTTCTTACTCTTATGTCAACCCACTTTATTTTTTCTTTTTCATAAGTGAATTGTACTTTCTTCTTTCGTAACTCTTTGGCAACCTCATCTTCAAATCCAGATCTGTAACCTGCTTTGAGTGCTGCTGCACTAAACTTCTTTCTGTTCATTGTACGTAAGATCCTCTGGCACGTTAGGCTCAGTGACTACATCTACAAGTAGAACATCTCCTGTCTTGTAAACAAATCTCCTGGCTTCAGGCCAACATTTCTTGTTGAAGTCACAAAAACCACAAGAAGGATGTAGCTTTGTATTCGGGCTTGTCTTTGATTGAGGTACAGGTTCAAAGCCACGAGGAGGTATGCTCCCTTTGACCATGTTCTTTACGCTGTCTACTTCCTTCTCTTTGTTCTCTAGTTCTTCTGAGAAGTCATGTATGTCCAAACATATTGAACCGTTTACTTTATCAACAACAAGAAAAGCTCCTCTTGTTTTGTCGGTTACGAGTGGATCGTCCTTGGCTGCATACACGTAAGAACTAAGCTGACTGATGTACCCGAAAGGATCATTATCCTTCAAGCCTCCTTCAGCAAATTTCTTAAATGAGTAAGGAGATGCTGACTTTACATCCACCGTCATTCCATCAATGACCGCATCTCTATGACCTGCCAATCCATTGATGAACATACGATCCTGTTGTCCTCCTAAGTCGTGACCAGAGACTTTGACGATAGAGAGAATCAGTTCCTCAATCATATCACCGTAGAAGAACTTCAGTAAGTCTGAAGGAGATACCAACTTAGCTGATGAAGGATCGTTAATCTTATACCATAGTTTTCTTTTACATGGGCTACCGATAGAAGAGAAAGATAGATACCCACGAGGTTTCTGAGGTTTACCAAACCTGTTGTAAGCTGCCTTTGCTATTGCATCTCCCATTCGTAAACCTACTATGTGATCCCATCCTTTTAATCCTTGGATAGTTTCTTCCATATCTTTTACTAGGTTTTCTATGTTTGGCATTTGTTATCCTGTTAAAAAAACCCCCACCGAAATGGAACTAAAGGTGGGGGAGTTGGAGGTACTAATGAAAACTACCACACTATTAGTATGGTATAGAGTCCTGAGATTCTTGGGAGGAGGGAACCTCAGAACTCTTAGAGAGGTCTTGAAACATAGCGGTGTTACTTTTTTCTGTTTCATAGACCACATGCTCTGTAACCTGTACACCTTCAAGTCGTGTACCGTTACGAGGTTTAGAATCAAAAACGGAGAGTTGAACTAAACCTTTACTTCCATTACCGATTACACCTTTGTCTTCCAGACTCCAAGGTTTACCAGTAATGTCTGCTACAACTGGTGGACCACCCATCCAGTCTTCACGTCCCTTGTGTGGCCTATCAAAAGTTATTTGAAATCCACCGTCCACATTTTTCTCTGACCGTGAGCAACCTGCATCTTTTAGTTTCTTCAGATTGTCTTTATCCATAGTCACAGTAATCTTATAAGCACCGTCTGTCTCTTCATGAAATGAAGCCTTGTCACGGTTGTGTTCAAAAACTTTAGCCCAATCTAAAGTTCCTTCGATTGTTACTTTTCTTGTAGCCATTACAGCCTCCTTCTAATCTATAAGTCAATACATAATTCTAATAACATTATATGTCAATGGGTTTCTGCCCAGTTTTTTCCGATGTCAAAAGAACCTGGTGTAGGTATCTTGAATCCTAACTCTTCACCAGTTTCTAACATACAGTCTGATTGTATTTTACCTAGTAACTTTGCCTCCTCTTCTGTTCCTATTACTTCTACTTGGTATTCATCGTGTATGAATCCTACCATTTTAAATTTGAGTCCTTGCTTTCTAGCTCTGTCGTGCCACTTGAGTAGACTGTGCTTCATCAAGCAAGCCTCACCGTTTTGTAAGATACCTGCTAATGTTTTGTGTGCATTGGGTACAGGAACTTTGCGTCCATCATACCCTCTGAACCATCCGTGATCAGCTACCTTTGGTACGTACTGATTCTTTAGATTATATAAACCGTCAATGCTCATCTCAAAACGAGTACGTGCAGCTTGAGCTTCTTGCATATCTACCTTCAGAATCTGAGCAGTCTTTGCTACCCCTGCCCCCAAAAGCCAAGCATAAATAAAAGTCTTTGCCATATCCCTCGTACCATTCGGTACATCTAAAGCTTTCTTGTTGAGGTTATGGATGTCTGTCTCATCTTCTTTCTTACCTTCCATGATAGCTTGTGCATACTGGTCAGCATCAAACTTTCTCCAAAGGTAATCAGCTAAGACTCGTAACTGAATACCGTCTGCATCTGTACCCACTAACCAAGAGCCAGAAGGGACAGTCCAACAAGCACGTAAGTGTACATCAAATTGTTTCTTAACTTCATCTACTGCTGACTTAGGATCACCATGAAACGGAGAAGATATGTTAGCCGTGTTAGGATCTTTGTGAGCACACCGTCCTGTCCATGCTCCAATGTTGTTTATCCTACCGTGAATACGTGAATCTTCACCACACTGTCCTAGCCACTCCACCAGTGATGAACGTCTACCTTCTAGTGTCAACCACTGGGCTAGAGCTTTAGCTCCTGTGGGTGCATCCTCTGGAAGTGTACTGAGGTTTGTCTCTGATACAGTAAAACCATAGCGATCAAGGTCAGACTTCTTTTGATTGTAAAACTCTTGAGTCATACTGGCTATAGACTTACCGTAAGGATCACCAACTTTCTTACGAGCAAAGTTAATAGCTGTTTTAGTTTTGTCTACTGGCTTCCACCCTGCTTCCCATAGAACATCTATTCTATCTTTAGAAGATCCAGGATTAAACTCAATCCAATCAGAGCATACGAGATCCTCATTCTCAACTCTTGTAAGAGCATACTTGTCTTTAGCTTTGGTGACTGTTGCCATCTCCGTACCGTCTTTCTTGAGTCGGTACTTGATACGATTAACCTCAGTTAGTTTAGGTGGGAAGTCTACTTGGAATTGTTCTTCCAGTGTTTTCATCTTGGTCTTGACTGAGTTAAGTAAGAACTCTGCTTTTGTTTTATCAAAGTGAAAACCATAATACTGAGTACGAACTAACTCTATCTGAACGTAGTGCTCAGTCTTTATAGACTTGCTCCAATCAGGATTCCAAATAATATCATGGAAATGATTGAACAAAGATTCTGTAACCTCGATGTCCTGATACCAGTATTCAACCATTTCATTACTGAATCTATCAAACTCATGAAAGTCTCCTTTATGTTTATTTAATCTGATACCCCAAGCCTGTAAGCTGTGGGGAAACTTAGCTCCCTTTGGTATGTCAATGTCGTAGTCAACTAGTCTACTGACCACAAGGGTATCCAATACTTTGTAAGGATCAATAAGTTTTGGCTTGAGAAGTTTGTTAATCATAGGTGCATCAAATTGTAAGAAGTTGTGACCAATAATTAGATCTGCTGATTCGTACCACTTGATTGCTTCACGTTTAGCAACACTGTCCTCGTGACAATTATCAAACCTAGATACTTCACCAGTAGTAAGATCTTTACCACCACAAATCCAAAGCTTGTCACTGTTCTCAAGTCCGTTTGTTTCTATGTCACTTACTAATATCCTCATCCTTGCCAAACCGTTTCTTCTAGGATCGTAGTCTCAGGATCATAATATACTGAACCTGCATTACCTAGCTTTGCAAATGGTCTGTTCTTATCAACAATAAAATGAGTTGTGTTTCTTTCTACTTCATCGTCTGACTCAGTGTTCCTGTTCAGTTTAATACAGATGATTGCTTCTTCTTCAAGTGAAGCTGCGTACTTGGTACGTCCATCATCATTTACTTGAGAGATAAAAACGACACCGATGTTAAGTTCTTTTGCGAGTTGTGCCATCCTTGAACCAAGAGTGGTGAGTGTGCTTGTAGCTGCATCAACACCAGAGTTTGACAGATAGGCTAGTCGTTGAACGTGATCTATGAATATATACTGTGCTCCATAAACTGTGGAGGCCAACCTTACATAATCCAACAACTGCATTGGATCATCACGACTCTGCATCTCAAAGATGATTGTGTTCTCATCTCCTGCCATTTTCTGTGCAGCCTGGATCACTTGCTCTTCACTGAATCCTGTGGCTACGGCATCCTCTTTAGTCCTGACGTTCCAACCAAGTTCGTAGGTTGCCATTGCCCTGTAGGTTGTAGACTTCATCTCTTCCATGTGTAGCATAGCAACACGAGTGTTCTGTTTGAGTAGTTGAACTTCAAAGTATCTGACTAGCTCAGTCTTGCCTTGACCTCTCAGTGCTTTGATAAATGTTAGACCACCCTTCACTAATCCTCTGATCTTATCATCAATACCAGTGTGTCCTGTCGGTACATACTCGTAAGGATTCTCAGTAGTGATTGCTTTCTCTACCTCCAAGTCACCTACAAAGAAGTTGTCAGGTGAAAACCTTTGTGGTTTAAGTGCTGCCCATTTAAGATCTGACTCGTCTCCCTTCATCAGAAACTCGTTAGCATCTTTCCATTTTGTCATAGGTACATAGTAAAACTTCTCAGGCATCATGCTATAAAGTTTCTGTGCTGCACCTTGACCTGCTGCATCAAGCTCACCACCGTAGACTACCATCTCAAAAGAGTTGAGGTAATCAAAGTTATCCCTGATAAATTTCTCTGACAGGGAAGCACTTGGCAATGACTTCACTGGGTATGATTTACCTAGAACCTGATACAAACTGGCTGCATCAAACTCACCTTCAGTAATGTATATACGTTTGCTAGATCCTGCATTGAAGTCAGGACCAAATAAATCTGTGGGTGCTCCACGTTCTTTAGTCCAGAACTTCTTCTCGTGGTAGCCCCGATACTTTACATTGTTCTTGTACTTGAATGCGTAACGGATAGGTTCATTGCTTTCACCGTACTGCAACTGAATGTTGTACAGTTTAGCAACATCTTCTTCAAGGCCACGTATACCATCGTGCCTACCACTTATAACTCTAGCTTGTTTTAAATCAATCTTGGGGGGAGGTGGTGGGTATGTAGATTCTGCCCATTCAAACTTTGAATCTCTTCCTGGATACCCTCTGTTACACGAGTGACACTTGCCTACCTTTGTAACTAAATTGTAGCTGAAAGCATCTGAGCTTCCGCATTCATCATATGGACATGGTTGATGTGTAATTTCATTGTTGCTGCTCACTATCGCAGTCATTAAGTTTCTCCTTTTCAATAGATCTTTGACGTTCTTCTTTGGTCATTGGTCTGATCTCTTTCGATATACCTTTCTTCCTATCAATATGCCACTCTTGAACTTCTGCCATAGCTCTACCACATTGGGTTCATTAAGTCAAACTTGTTGTACCAGGCAGCCCCTTCCAAAGCTAACCACATCAGTACAGGTACACCTAGTATAAAGAATACACAGGTAATGAAAGCCCAACCTAATCCTTTGGTTGTACAGTATTGTTCAGTCATAATTCTTCCTCCTCTTTTTTGGAAAGTCTTCAGTGTTCCATCCGTTTCTCACTTGCTCCGCTGCCCACGAGTAGTTGACGTTAAAGTAACGTGCTGCATCTGCTACACTCTTAAAGTCTTTACCATGCAAACGGCAAGCTTTACCTAGTTGCATTTGTGTAGGCTCATACTTAAGTCTGATGTGACAAGGAAGATCCTTTGGTTGCATTACTGGTTTACCTCTACTTCTAAACAAGCCACTGTCTCTGACTTGTGTGTTATCATTACTGCTGCTTTGCTCAGTGCTGCTGTACACTCTTTCTCCGTAGCAAAAGTGCCTAGTTGATAATAATCAACAGCCTGTGTACTAAACAACTGCATCCATATTAAAACCCATACCATAATGTTACCTCACACATAACTGTAGTTATATTCTGCATCCAGATACATCCACTCTGCTTCATAGGCATGATCCCAATTAGTGTAGCACCCATCTTCCATTTCTTGTTTTGCCCTAAGTTTAGCCCAATGATCTAAGCTAGGCTCATGATTAAGTGGTAACTCATCTTGGAAATATATTGCGTAGTCTTCTAAAACATTGGATACCATACTTCACCTCTTTCTTTTTGCTCCGTTACATCTTCTAATATTCTTTTAAGGTTGTCTGCTTTTTTGTATTCACCGTCCCATTCCAGATCACTTATATCCTTCTGTAATGCGATGATATACTGTTCGACAGCAACAACTTTCTCTTTCTCGTAGTTTAAGTGTCGCATTGTCCATCCTCCCTATCCAGTGTGTTACTTCATCGTGTGGGTCATCTATCCACCTTTGATCTAAACAGTTCAATTTCTTGCTCTCCCCTGGTCAGTTGAGCCAACGACTTGATGACGTTCTGTTCACCCTTCTTGAATCCTTCATCAAAAGAATCTTTTATACTTTCGTTATCATTATATTTCCTGTACAAAAAACCTATCAAAAACGACAGGACTGCAACAAGAATAGTCGTAGGCTCTGGTAAATATATACTCAATGATATACCCTTTCTTTTTTTGTTTCTTGCCATTTCAGAAAGCTTTCTTCTGATATACCCTGCAAGAGTAAGAACTCTTGTAAATCCAGGACGTGCTCTAACAAGTTACTATTTATTTGTAGTAACTCATCGAACTCTGGCTCGTCTTCATATACTATGATTCTTTTTTTTGGTGGTTTGCTCAAGGTTTAAGTCCTATACTTAAAGTATAACAACAATAATAATATAATAATATAAGTTATAAACTTGAAGTATTATACTACTAGTATGTCGTTATACTTTATGTTTGTTTCAAGTGAGGCAAGTTGTCACGTCATTGCAAGAGGATGTAACCCCACACAATTAATGCAACACCCACCGATATAATATCAGCACTCATTGAGGAACCCCTTTAGTTGTACCATCCTTTTATTATTTTGCAACATCATCGTACTTGTAGTCGCAAGTTGTTTTAGCTGCGTCTTCAAAAGATTTTGTTGTCAAGGTCATACCAACAAGACCTACTATCAGTTGTTTGATCTCGTACTCTGTCAGCCTACTGTAGTAAATCTTGTTGTATAGTTTCTCTACTTTAGGTGTCACGGTATAAACCTTTTCTTTACTTCAAGTGTTATGTCCTTCATCCTCATATACTTGCTAACAAGTCTATCCAATTCTGACTTATCTCTTGTAGAGTGGTAAGCAAAACACTCACCACCTTTCTTGCTTATGTGAATTATGTACTCCATGAGTTATCTAACCCTTCCTTTGCTAGTATTCTTAATACGTAGTGTAGTGGTTGCTCACCTAGGGTAATTACTTTTTGTTTGCTTTCACTGTAGCGTTTAGTCTTTGCCATTGCTACAATGTCACTAGGTATTTTGCGAGTAGCTAAAACATTTTCCATAGCTAGTATTTGATTAAGTGTTACAGGCATTTAGTTGCTCCTTTAAATCTTCATCGTTTAACTCTTTGACGTGAACGTATTCCCATACATCCATTGTTCTACGTTTCCAGTAGCCACTGTCTCCTACTTTGTTGAGCACTACCTTGGCTGCATTGAGTGCGTCAATGTCAGCATAGTTGTAGAACTTTACCACCTGGTCTTTCTCTGGTAGCTCACCTTTTCGTATGAAAGTTTTACAATTCATTCCTCTTTTTCCTCCTTGTCTTTTGGTTTGAATTTTATCGATGCAATGTATTTATCCACTGCCTCCTGTTCTTCTTTAGTCCACATTGGGTTAGAGTATTTCTTTTCTTTTGGTGTCTTATTCATACTAATGCTTTCTTTCTTATGATGTATTGTTTTGATGGTCTATTGCTAGTGCTTACTACAGTGTAATCTTTCTTGATAGTGTTGCCCACTTCCATCACCTGATGTTCATCCAGATCTGTATCTCGTATCGTTACGATAGCATCTCTGATTGCTCTGGTCCTAGATTGATACAACGTAGTTTGTACTGGTTTATACATATCATCCAACCAATAGTGGCAGGTTGATTCCCAAACATGTTTAGGATATTTGCTCATTTTCTTTCTCCTTTATTTGTATTTCACATTCACTTGATTTTACATACAAACGATTGAGTCTTTCCCAAAGAGTGCTCATCTCTGCTGAAACCCAACCAGGTCTGACACCTGTGCCGTATTTATCTTCAAGATCTTTTATCTCTTGCTCTGCCTTGAGTATGAATCTGTCATACATCTCAAGGTCAGACTTAAGTTCGTCTAGTTTCATAAAGTATCTCCTCTACTTTATTGTTCAAGCTGCAGAGCTTACCGATTGCGGTGTCTCTCTCCTGTTTTGTTTTAAATACTGAGCTTGAATCTATCTGTAATTGTTTAGCTATCAGAGCTAACCGTATGAGTTTGTTCTTGTGAAATAACATTGAATCAATTTGCATGTGTTAGTCCTCCTTTAATCTGTTTGATCTATCTCAATTATTTCATAAACATCCATCATTTCATGAATTTGTTCTGGACTGTAAGCCTTCATATAAAAATAATCAGTGTGTGATTCTTTATAAAGACGGTACTCTACGTAATATCTTTTCATTGTGTTAGTCCTCCAAAGATATGTTTGATTACGTCTACTGTCCAACCATTACCTAGCATCTTGTATCGTTGTGTGTTGGACACATGGTCAGTGTACCCATCAGGTACAGTTTGAAGTCTCTCACACTCTGTCGGTGTGAGCTTCCTCCATGTCGTTCCCTCATCCAGTGTGAGGTGATTGTTGTGTTCCCATGCACTCGTGCTGAGTGTTGGAGTCTTACCATCCAAAGCTTTGAGTCCACCTTTGTTGTAGCCTCTAGCTCGTTGTAATATTTTTGGGTAGGCAAGGACAGAATCTTTTTGAACTGTGGTTAGACACCCTGCCTTGTCATCTAGCCGTAGTTCTAGTTGAGCTTTGAGAGGTATGTCCTTATTATTATCTTGTCTCTTACCTCTTTCATCTAGTCTACGGTTGACTATCCTAGCACCCTTTACACAAACTTTAGGTTGAGTGTTGCCACCTGTGGTAGCTAATAATGTTGGTGCTTTACCGTCTGTGCCGTAGACTCTTCGTATACTTTCTCTACCTTTGATGTCGGTAGCTTCACCTATTACATTTATGCCAGAACCAAAGACTATCTGTCTTCTACTCTTTTCAAAGTACAGTCTGACATTGCTAGCACCACCACCTTTGTAGTAGCTTGCATCCAGACAGTAGGACTTGTCCCTGTCAGTGAACCCATCTTCTAAGATGTCAGCTAGGACTATACCCTTGTCCTCTGGCAGTCCGTCAACTGGTATGTTCGTCCAGTATAGTCTGCGTCTGTTCTGCGCTGAAACCAGGTTGCTATTGATTTCAATAGGCTCAACACCCAGATAGTCTGTGATAATCTGTTGGGATTGTTTGGACATCTTGACATTCTCCATCAAGAAATACTTTGGTTTCAATGCTTTAAGTAGCCTGACGTACTCAAAGAATAACTTGGATCTAGGATCGTCAAAGTTGAGTTGCTTACCTGCAAAACTGAAACCCTGACACGGACTACCTCCGATCAGTAAATCGATTTTGTGTCCACAATCAAACTCATCTATCAAGTTATCATCAATGGTTTGTATGTTCTGAACATCACCAAGGTGAATCATGTCAGGATAGTTTGCTCGTGCTACCTTGATTGCGAACTTGTCAATCTCAGCTGCGAAATAATTTTTTACTGGTATACCTAGTTGGTCAAGGGCAATCTGCCCACAAGACATACCGTCAAACAGACTTAGTACGTTTATACTTTTCATCTCTTTTGTTCCTCCAAAAAGTTGACATTGATATTTTTATGTACTCCAACTCAGGATTATCCATCATTTTGATTAGGTCTTGCATTGAAGCACCACTTGATCTTCCGAATGTCCAAGTTACCTTTGGTACATCGTCTTTATACTTTGTTGTAACATCGTAAAACAAGGGCAGTTACTCCCTTGCTTCTATGATTGTTGCAAGTAAACTCCAGTGGGCTACAGCATCCCAACAATCATTTGCTTTGCAAACTTGGGGATTACCTGGTTGGTAATCCCCGAATGATAAATGATCCCTTAGTTTATCTTCTATAATTTGTAGTTGTGATTCTGTTAGATTTACTTTGTGACTTCTCATGATACCAATTCCTCTGCTTTCTTGAAGAACAACTCTGCTTGTCTGTCAGATAGCTTGTAGGTTTTGCTTGTTAGCAAATCCTGCACAATCCAAGGCATCTTACGTGCTTTTCTGTTGTAACCTGTGAGACTCAGGCTCATGCCTTGAGTGCTCTTGATTATGCTTGTGTCAATACCGTGTAGGCTTGCCATCTGTGTCAGATCTTTTTGCTCTTTGGTTTCTGCTCCGTCAAGCAAGACCTCAACCTTGAACGTTGCTTCACCACCACTGTAGGTACAGTTACCTACTGTGAATGTCACACCCTCTAAGGCTGCTGACCCTAAAGCTCTTTCCATTTCTTTTCTGATTAGTTGTAGTTGTGGTTTTGTAAATGTAGTCATAACACTTTCTCCTTTTTTAGTGTTTGGTGTAGCTTATGTTAGGCACATTGGTTGACCAACATGCACGACAAGAGCCACAGTTGTTGTTTTGTTTTGGTGCAGGGCAAAGATGCCCATACGATTGTTGCCCCTTCACGTGGACGGTACTGGTCAAAGCATGTCCTTTGATGGGTTTGTCACCAACCATTGTAGCTGATACTCTGATCACTAGGTTTGGTGGTTCTACACCGTATTGCTTACGGTATTCTTTGACAATCTGAGCTTCCCTTGTGGGTAGCCAGTGTTTTATGTCTGGTGTTTTCTTACATGCTCGTACGATTGCTCGTAGCATGGCTACACTATCCAAGTCTCCAGAATCGAACCACCTGTGGTAGTTTTCTCCTGTCTTGTTCGCAATTCTTTTGATCTGGAATGCTACTGCATCTGACCATTTCTCAGGATCTGAAGCAATCATAGTTGTAGCTTTCAGATAGTTATCCTTCCAAGATTTATCCACGTTCTTTCTGAATGTTTGGATACGTCTAGCATAACATTTGTTGCAGACACTACCCTCCACTTTGGCAAGCTTAGACCCCACCTTGCATGAGAATGCGTCTGTGGAAAACGTAGATCCAGGCATCTTAGAGTTGCCGTTACCGACTACTGAAATCTGCTTTGCATCTTTAAGAGTCCATTGTTTCATCGTAGTTCCTCCCTACTTTTAATTTCATTTCTTCGTTTCTAAGATCTGCAAGAACTCGTCTTTTGGATCTTACACCTTGTTCTATTAGACACCTTAGAGCTAGACCTCTGTAGTAGTCTAGTGCTTGCAGTCTAGCGTCTAGTTCTTTTCTATCTGCTTTGGTCATTTTTACACCTCCTTTTTCTGTTGTTCTTCCTCATAAAGTTTGAAGAACCTTTTCACGGCTAAGTCTTTGATGCGTTGTTTTATTCCCTGTAATTCTTCAATTTCATCCAAGTTGTTACCCAAACATGGTATGTTTTGAACTCCCCACGTCCAACGCTCTACGTATTCATCTAAACCTATCTGTTTTTCTTTACCGAAACTGTCTTCTGCTGTTATTGTAATATTCATTTTTGGTATCTCCTATTTTACCATGTAGGCACACCATCAACCCATGCTTCAAGAGCAAGAACAAGTTGGCTTGTCTTAGCTTCAAGTGTACCTCAAAGAAAAATAGTTCACAGATCAACAGTAGGTTGTCACCTTTTCAGTGGGTGCGAATAAGTCAACTCGCTTAGAGACTTAGTGCCGTACACGTTTATTGTCTCTGTGATTGTGATAATCGTACCTACATGTTTTATTCTTACAATGTCGGCTATGGTCATTTTGAGTCTGATAGACTGGTAGTATTTACTTGTTTAATTCTGATTCGTTTTTTCTCCTGTTTTGTTTTGATGATTATTTATCGCATTCGGCAGCGTGAAATACAAGAAAAAGTATTTGTTTAAAATCAATGACTTACAAGAAAGTTGAAAAAAAGTTTTTACGAAAATCAGAGAAAATCTTGGTGTTCCTGATTCGTTCTCCCAAAGTGATTCGTTCCTGATTCGTTCTCATTCCAGGTGTATATACATTATAAATATAAAATAACGTATTCAATTATATGAATATGTGAATGCCGACCAGACAATATTCAAGTATTCATATTTCTGAATGTATACCTGACCATATTCAATTTTCTGAATGTGTACTCTGTCAAGTGTGGATGCCCTCCTAATTTACTCACCTAGTACAAATAGTTTAATACTAAACAATCAAACTGAGTGAAAACCTGGAAAATAGTTTAATGTTAAACCAGTTTTCAAAAGTAATTTAATGTTAAACTATCTGTTTCATATTCAAGCATTAACATATTGTAATATTTGAATGTGTTGCCTCCAGAAAATCGATGGGGTGCGTGCTCCACCGGGGGTGTATACGTACGTATATACACTCAATGACAGAGATTAGTAATTTTTAAGTGTTAACCACATTGTTAAACTAGTGGTTTACAGTTGAACAATAGTTTCCTGTGAGTATAACTAGGGGTATGAAGATACTAAAAAGGAAAAATAAGTACTTATTGTTTGATAACAGGGGGTATCTGGTGCTATTAACCAGGTACAAAAACGTTTGCTTACATTATCTTAAGAAAGGAAGTGTGACATAACGTCATTTGCCTGTATTATTTCTTGTTTTTTCCTTGAAGCCTGTATAACTATTTAGTATAATACTTAGAGTAACTACTAATAGTATTATTTCTTATATTTTTATTCTTATATTTAGTATATACTCTTAGTAAATACTACAAGTATTCCCTTATATCATTTTTTGTTGTCCTAATTTCGTCAGAAATTTGAAAAACGACAGTTGACATAGGTAATACTTTAAGTACAACTATCCAACACAAAGAAATAATAATGAACAAAAGAGTAAAGTACTTTGAGTCAGACTCAGTACTTGAAGAGTTCTACAAAGCATTAGCATCAAAAGACGAAAAGAAACTGCGTAGGGTACATATCCCACGTTCAGATGTCTTTTATATTCGTAGAGCTTACTTCGAGAGAACAGGACACTGGGTATCCTTAGATAGAATGGAACGAGCTATGTACCTTGAGGGTATGCTCAGAAAGTCTGACGTTTTAGATCCTAACAGAAAAAGAGACTGGGAGTAATTATGGACGGTCTTAAGATTCCAGTAGCCCTTGTGTTTGCAATGGCTGTTCAGTTGGTTGCTTTGGTTTGGTATATCAGCAACCTCGTACATGACATAGAGCATTTACAGAACACAGTATCAGAACAACAAGAACAAATAGAAATATTAGACCAGGACGTAAACGATTTGTGGGATTTCTGTACTTTCACTGAGAACAAGTGGGCTGAAGCCTACACATCAGACATGGTTTATGAACGTCTGTGTGGAACTAAAGAAGTGGTAGGGGAATAATGGTAGTAGACTTTGACGTAGATGGTGACGGTAAGATCACAGAAGAAGAAGTAGCCATGAAAGAACGTATGCTCGAGATAGAGCTACGAGAAGAAAAGGCTGAATCCCAAAAGAAGATGGCTTGGGTAGCTATGGTAATGATGATAGGTTTCACAGTCTTTCTCTTTACTCCCCTCATGTCAGACACAAGAGTTTCTGCCCTAGCTGAGTTGCTTGGTCTTTTCTACATAGCACAAACTGGTGTTGTAGCAGCCTACATGGGAGCGACAGCATACATGGCAGGTAAGCCAATGGGCAACAAGATAGCAATGAAAAAGGATATGAGGTAATGGCAGCACAACTAGGAGCAGCAGCACTTTTAGGTTTAGCAAAGTCAGCAGCTAAACAAGCAGGAGTGCCTGTTAGTAAACTAACTAAAAAGATGATTCAGAATATGAACATTCCTGTTAGGTTTAAAAAATTACTTCAAGGACCAAACACTGCAGGTGAAACAAAAATAGCTCCTGCAGTTAGATCAAGCAGAACTGTAGCTAAACAAGAAGTAAAAGCAGGAGGCACTGGTTTTGCAGTAGGTATAACACCGACTATTGCAACTAGTATATTAGCAGCCGCAAAAAATGCAGGTAAAGCTACAGTAAACCCTGATAGAAAACCTATGGGGTTTGCTTCTGCAGCTAAAGATAAACAACAAAAGAGTAGTGTTAAAAAGGCTGTTAAGAAAGCACAGACTAAAAAGAAAGTTGTAAAGCCAAGGCCAAGGCCAAAGAAACCTTTCCCTAAGATTAAACCAAAGAAGAGGCCAAGCTAATGTCATCACGATTAAGAAAACCAAGACAAGCAATAGGTAATGTTGGAAGACCAAGGCAAGCAATAGGCAATGTAGGTATTGCAACTCGTGCAGACCAACAGAGAATGATGAAGGGGATTCCTATTTCAAATCAACTTGATCTTTTTAAGAAAGCACAGAAACAAGCTAAGTCTGCACGAAAGCTAACAGATAAAGAACGACAAATATATAAGCAATTATTGAAGAAAGCCCCAAAAAGAACTGGGCCTGTACGATCTATTATACCTAGAGGTCCAAGAGGACTAGCACCCACTCCTATTTCACAACCTCCTCAAAGACCAAGAATAGCTAGACCTTTGCAAGGAATGCCAGGAGGTTTTGGATATGGACGCTCTGCAAGAGGAGCAACAGGTTCTAGGGGGAGAAGAAATAGAAAACAGCTTACACCTTCTATGTTGAGGCAACCGTTGATGACTCTTGCAGGAAGACAGTATTCCGAAGGTGGTCTTCTTAAGACTGCAGAAAAATTAAACACAGGTATTAAATCAGGAAAGTAAGAACATGGCATTTAGATTAAGTCAGAGATCTCTAGATCGACTAGAGGGTGTCCACCCAGAAATGGTAGCAGTAGTTGAACGAGCTATTCAACTGACAGAAGTAGACTTTGGAGTAACGCAGGGTGTACGTACTTTGGAAGAGCAAAAGGCTAACGTAGCTGCAGGAAAATCTCAGACGATGCGATCTAAGCATTTACTACAGGACGATGGCTTCAGCCATGCTGTAGACGTAGTAGCCTACGTAGGACCAGACGTATCCTGGGAACTAAACCTGTACGATGATATTTGTGACGCATTCAAGCAAGCAGCAGAAGAAGTTGGTTGCAGTATAAAATGGGGAGCAGCCTGGAGTGAAGGAGACATAAGATC
>CEVH01191086.1_pt1 | contig 35169 bp, 30 predicted proteins | sample 356521 | NCBI WGS metagenome assembly CEVH01 (sample SAMEA2623446, study PRJEB7988) | marine metagenome | isolation source: saline water (ENVO:00002010), including
GGTAATAGGTAAATAAAAGGAAAAGTTTTCTTTCTCTATCCGAATGTCGCCAGGCAATCGGCCCAGCCAGCTAAAGGGACCCTCGAAGCGAGCACCCAGATAGAACAATAACCCCATACCAAAAAGGATGGCTCCTGCAATCATCAAGGTTTTGCCCATAACGCAACTGTGCCTGACAAACGGCAGGCATGCAAATATTCTTTCTAGATAACCGGACGGACCCAGGCCAGTGCTGAGTACGCATTGCTGCCTTCGTTCCCTATCGGCCAGCCGGCCAGCGCTGTCTGGCGCCTATATGTTAGCGAGACGGGCGACTCCGATCCGGTAGTTTCTGCCGCTCATGAAATTTGGCGGTTTCCACTTCCGAAAGAAATCGATTTAGAAGATGCGGATGGTCCGGAATGATGGCTCCAAAATTATCCTGGTGCATTTCAATTAGATCCAGCTCCAGAGGATAACCCCGAGTGGAAGATTGGATCGTAGCATCCACCAGCTGACGACTGATCAAACCAATCATCTTGTTCAAAACTCGATCGTATTCCTTAACATCTTCCGTGATGGAAGGATTTCGCACTTCATCGTAGCTTACGTACTGGTATTCTTTCTTTTCTTCCACCGGGGTCCTGGATTCCAGAATGGCCAGTACACCGTATTTTCGTGCGCGCCGGACCCGCTTTATGCCCTGCTTGTAGAAGTTGATCTGATTCGTGTACAGCTTCTTTCCGATGTTGCTTCCTCTCTGATGAAACAATCGGGATGATTCCAGGTCTCGAAAACCCAGTTGCAGGAAGTGCTTGGATTTGGCATCCTGAGTTCGCAGAATGATGGGTGCAGCGGACTCCAGCAGAACCCAGGTGCCATCGATATAATATTCCAGTATTTCACGATAAATCTGCTGTAGCAGGTTTCTGGATGTGCTCAGCTCTCGATAGGTATGTCCGTATTTTCCCTGAAGATAGTAGATGCCGGCGAAGAAATCATGCTCCACCGCCATTTTCATTTTTTCGCTGAGCTTCTCCTTTAGATCCAGACCGGTTTGCATTCCTTCGGAAGGCTGTTGATTGTTTTCCGGAGTCACCGGCAGATTGCTAAGTGCAATATTGATAAACTCCATGTCTGCGCGGTTGGTCTCCAGGAGGTCTCCCATGTTGGAGAAATCCGGAGATTCAGCGCGAACAGCGGACGAGCTTCCGGAAAATGGAGCCGGGAAAGGAAGAGATACCAGAAGACCGGCACCCAGGCACATGACTGCGACCCGAGAGAACAAAGATTTCCTTGAAAAATGGCTGGCCAGTGCAAAAAAGAATTTCCCCGAATACGGTTGCATACAGTCTAAATATCGGCCCAATCCTGCAATTACAGGAAAAATTATGCTCAAACCCATTGCTCCTATCCGAGCCTACTTTAAAACCTATGGAAAAGCGGGAATCGTGCCCGCCGTTCTTTTTGTATTTCTATCTGGCTTTTTCTGCATTCTCCTGCTGGGACTGTGGAAAGCTGTGGATTCTCCGCTTCAGGCACTGCCTGCGGCCATTTCGAATCCACTTCAGGAGCCGGAGCCACCCAATCCAGAGATTCTTCAGGTTATTCAAGCAAGTCCGGATGGACTCCTGGAAACAGCGCAGCTGGATCAAGAGATAGTAGTTGTATTCAATCATCCCATGGTTCCCCTGGGGCGAGTCCAGGAAACCAAACGAGAGTGCTTCACGATTGAACCTGCCATCAAAGGCGATATTCGATGGTATGGCACCCGGGTAGCTGCTTTCATTCCGGATGAGCCCCTGAAACCGGGTTCCTCCTACAAAGTAACCGTGCCAGTCCAGGAAGCGCTGAACGGAAAGAAGATGAAGGCCGCCTATACCTTTCGGTTTCGCACCCCTCCTCTGAAGCTTCATTACTCCTATCCTTACTCTGGAAATCGAATTCGCTATGAGGAGGATTTCAAGCTCTATTTCAACTATCCTGTCTCTCTTCGAGATATCCAGAGGATGGGCCGAATTCTGGCCAACGGGCGCGAAGTTGACTTCAAAGCAACCTACAAAATGGACGATGACGATGATTCAGAATCGGATAAATCCAGCGTTCGTCTCATTCCCGAAGATGAGCTGCCCCGAAATGCTAAGATCCAGGTGATCCTGAAGAAGGGTCTGCCTCCGGAAGGTGGAAACGATGGTCTGGAGCAGGACTCGGTCATCACATATCAGACCTACGGTCCTCTGCATGTGAGCTTTGCAAAGAAAGGTGGTTATTTCCAGGATGCCTGGTCTACAGGAATCCAGTTCAACAATCCAGTGGATCCTGCGAAAGCATTGCAATTTATTCGCATCGAACCTCCTCTGGACAGAAGCACTCCAGACAGCGATGAAACTACATTCATGTCTGTTCGGGAATGGCCCGTAGAAGCGGGGCAGAAGGTTACCATCTATGTTTCCGAAGGGCTCACGGATGTGATGGGTAACAGGCTCTCCGGGAATCATAAATTTGAGGTTACCCTACCCGCCTATCGTCCGGATTTTTCCATGCGATATGGTACATCCGAAGTAATTGAATCTGAAATGAAACAGCAGGTGCCGGCCAGTATGGCAGCCATTCCTGAATTTACGGTGGGTCATCGTACTCTGAATCTATCTGACATCCAGCAATATCTGGCCAGCAGCAGTTCCAGTTCTTATTTGAAGAACCTGAGTTATGAGACAAAGCAGATTCCCACGAAGTTGAAGCCGGTGGATGCGGCAACTTTCGGTGTGGACTTTTCTCCGTACCTGGACAAGAAGCATCGAGGCTGGGTGGCTGTGTATGTTGCTGCCGACACCTTGAACTGGCAGAATAAAAAGACCAGAGAAAGCTCCTATCGCATATTGCAATCCACAGATCTGGGGATGATCGTAAAAGAAAGCCCCATGGGTATCCATGTATGGGTCCATAAGTTAAGCGACAATGAACCTGTGAAGGGAGCAAAAGTGGATGCCTATACATTGAATCGCAAGCATGGCGCCTGCGAAACCGATGCTCAGGGATACTGCAAGGTAGGTCGAAAACAGGATCGGCTTACATCAGGTACACTGGTGGTGGCCACCACAAAAGAAGACCGGGCTTTCCTTACCTCCAGGGATCACTATAGATACACCTGGAGCGTATCATCCTACTTTGATTACACGGCAGGCTATCCGGATCTTAAAGGTATTATCGAATTTGACCGCAGACTGTATAGGCCAGGTGAAGAGATCCATGTTAAAGCATTTCTTTCCCTTCTACATCATGGACAGCTGAAAGCTCTGGATGCGAAGCAGGGAAAAGTCCGGGCCACCGTGCGAAACTCCAGGGGTAAGATCATCAAAGATGTCACCCTTACAGGAACAGAGGAAGGGGGTGTGGATCTGAGCCTGCAAACCGAAAAAGATGCCCCCACAGGTCATTATACCGTGCGAATCGAGCTTCTGGAAATCCAGGGCCGGGCGGTGTCTTCCATCAGTGGGTTTCCGGACCGAGATCTTTCGGCTACGTTTCAAGTAGAAGAATTCAGACCGGCCACGTTTTCAGCCTCCACCGATGGTATTCGCGATGTTTCCAGCGGAACTACTCTGGATCTGGTGGCCAGGGGGGTCTATCTGTTTGGCGCTCCCATGGCCGGTGCAAAATCTACGCTCAGTATCTATGCACAGAGTATGGATATCCGGGATTCCAGATTTCAGGGCTTTGCATTCGGGGACTGGGTTTATGACGACTATGAATCCACCTCGGCTTCTCTGGTGGCTCGCCTGGACGGTACTCTGGATTCCAGAGGAGAAATGAAGCATGCCTTTCAGACCAATCTGGCCCATAAAAAGATGGTGGTGCTGGATACTGAAAATGCAGGCCGAATTGAGCTGAAGCCCCACCTGACTTTGACCGTAGAAAACCAGGTGCGTGATCTTGGGGATCGCACAGTTACCAGTACAAAGACCGCAACCATCTTCGCAGATGATGTTTTTCCGGGAATCAAACGAAAGCAATATTTTACCACCGCGGGAAAGCCTGCCAGGTTTGAGCTTATAGCACTGAATAAAAATCAGCGCGTCGAAAGCACCAATCTCACCATCGAGGTATTTCGCCGGGTTTATAGAACTTCTGAAACCAGAGGGCCTGGTGGCTCAGAAAGAAATGAAACCACCGAAACACTGCAGAGAGTGAAAAAAGAAAGTCTAAGTACGGGCAAGACTCCGGTAGAATTCAGCTTTGTTCCAGAAGAAGCCGGAGTTTATTTCATCGTAGCTCGCACTTCCTCCGGTGCCTTCGCCAGAGTGCCCTTTTATGTTGGCGGCGCCGGCTACGGGTACTGGAGTCTTTCCCAGGATGATCGAATTGAACTGATACCAGAACAGACTGACTACAAGCCAGGAGATACGGCCAGGATCTTGATTCAGTCCCCGTACAAAGATGCAACAGCCATAGTTACTGTAGAAAGGGAAAAGGTTTTTGAGCAAAGAACCGTAAAAATTACATCGTCAGCGCAGAGTATTGAGATTCCCATCAAAGGGGAATATTTACCTGAGATTCATGTAGGTGTAATGCTAATTCGCCCAAGAACGGATGCGAAGCCCACCAGAACCGAAGATCCGGGCAAACCGCAGTTCAAGATGGGTATGGTGCGTTTGAACGTTTCCAGCGAACAGAAGCGAATACCTCTGGTCATCAAAACCAGTTGCGATCCGTGCAAGCCTGGCATGGAAGTAACGACCACAATTCGCACTGCACCGAATGCAGAAGTGGCTCTTTCTGTGGCGGACCGTGCTGTACTGGATCTATTGAACTATCATTTCTCAGATCCGGTGGAAGCGATGTATTCTGGCTGGCCGCTGGGAGTTCGAGTTCTGGAAAACCGGGGCTCCATTATCGAGCAACTGCTGCTCGCCACCAAAGGAGATAGCCCCGGCGGTGGCGGCGATGAGGACGATTCTGGAGGATTTGGACTGGATGGCGATCAGGCCAGTCGCAGAAACTTCAAATACACAGCCTACTGGAATCCAAAGCTCAAAGCGAACAACAAAGGAGAGATCCAGTTTACCTTTCGCCTACCGGATAATCTGACTACGTTTCGCTTTATGGCCATGGCGGCCCGGGATGGAGGCTACGGGAAATCGGACTACGAAATACAGGTCCGCAGAGATGTAGTGATTCAAAAGCTTGTCCCCAGATTTATTCGTCCAGGGGATCGCCTGGAGCTGGGTTCTCTGGTTATTAATTCCACCGGGATAAAGAAAGATCTGAGAGTGGAAATGAAGCTTCCTGGACTGCAGTGCGAAAATCCGCTAAATAGAAACTTAACAATTGCTGCAGGTGAAACCGCCGAAGCCACGGAAACCTGCTGGTTGCCTACGCCACAGAAAAAGGAAAAGCTTCCTGCATCTGGCACAGAGCTAAAAGGTAGTTTTAGTGCCCTGGATGGGCAGCAGAGGCTGGATGCCATGGAGTTTTCTTTTCCGGTGCTCATAGAACGGTACCGCGAAGCTTTTGCCACCACAGGCATGGCCACAAAGGATCAGAAAGGCGAAGAGTTTATCTCCATTCCGGATCCCGATAAGTATCCGGCGGAAGTCAGTATGCAGCTGAGCTCCACGGTCTTGCAGGCCATGGAAGGGGCCTTTTATTATTTTGAGAATTATCCCTATCTCTGTCTGGAACAGCGAAGCAGCGCCTACCTGGTATCGCTCGTAACCCCGGATCGATTCCTACCGGACAATTTCATGGGACAGTACAGCAAATCCCAGCTGGAAGATCTGGTACTGAAATCTCTGCCAGAATTCCAGAACAGTGATGGCGGGTTCCGGTTGTGGAAGGATAACAGTACCGCTCGCTCCTCTCCCTACACCACAGCTTATGTTTTTCTGGTTCTGCAGGAAGCCCAGAAACGCGGTCGTCCCATATCTGCCAGAACCATGGCTCAGGCAGAGGCCTATCTGCGAAACTATGCAAAGAATCCGGATCGGGATTTTCGGGCCTACCTGCTGGAAACCCTGGCATTGATCAACTATGTGCTTCGAGATCGTCCCGTGGCTGGCGTTGCGGATTATCTGGTGAAGCATAGCGATGAACTTTCGCTGCGAGCCAGTGCCTATCTGTTACTTTCGGATCTGGAGTCCGGTGCCATCACTCTGGATGCGGCTGTTTCGGAAAAGCTTCTGACTCGTTTTCAAAACCAGGTCCGATGGAATGCAAGAAGAGCTGAATTGCAGGAAAGAACTTCCTTTTCCTACTCCAGAGCCTTCTACAGCGACGAGGGCACCATCGCTCTGTGGCTCCGTGTTTTGACCTACTGGAAGCCTCAGCATCCGCTGGTGCCCAGGCTTGTGCAGTCTGTCATTGTGCGAAATCCCCATACATCTTCCAGCCACTCCGAAGCATTAATGGCCCTGAGTCTGGCTACATATCATGAAAAAGTGGAAAAGAGCGCAGATACAGAATTCAGCATTCGCATTGGCGATAAATCTGTTTTCGATGGAGAACTTACGGATAAGAAATCAGAGTCCCTGCACAAACTTTCTGCGGAAGAACTGAAGAAGTTCTATACTGGATCCATGAAAAGCCTGGATTTCGTCTCAAAAGGACCGGGCCAGCTGTATTACACTACCTGGATGCAGTACTCTCTGCCTCCTTTGCGGCCGGAGCCAGCAGATGAAGGAATTGAAGTCCAGAGGACCATACAGCCCCTGGATCAGGTACTGGGTCGAGGAAGTACAAAGCCATTTGCCGCGGGCGAAGATGAGATGAAAAGAGGTCAGATCTATCTGGTGCGAATTACGGTTACCACGGCCAGACCTCTGAGTCACTTCATACTTCGGGACCCATTGCCATCCCATAGCGAAATTGTAAACACCGGATTCGCCACCGAATCATTCGCTGGAAGCGGGCTTACAGGACACAGTTCTCCGGATGGATACTGGTGGGCCAGTCCTGCCATGACCGATTATCGAGACGATGCATTCGAGGTTGTGCAGACCTATCTGCCTGCGGGTGCACACCAGTATGTATATTTGATTCGACCTCTGTTTCGCGGAAAAGCGCTGTACCCGGCGGCCAGCGCTTACTCAATGTATGAGCCGGAAATCTTTGGTCGAAGCGCCGATGCAATACAGGTGGTGGAATAATTTCTCCAGGAGCTACCCCGCCTTTCTGCTGTGAAGCTTCTGAGCTGCGGTCTTCCGCGCTGCGGTCTTCCGCGAACCATTGGGTTTCCGGACGCAAGGCTGCATGGAGCAAGCGTAAAGAAGAAAAGAATAAGCGTGACCATGCCAACAATTCTACATGTCTGAATCCAATACCGGAATTAATTCCAGGCTGCGTTTTTTCCTGGAGCAACTGAAACAAAGAGCAAGATTCGGGCTGGGCGCACTTTCAACAGCAGCGGCGGCTTTTCGCAATCACTGGAAGGCCGAAGCCTGGAACGGATGGCCCTGGGCCAACCTGTATTTTACTGCCTTTCTCCTCCTCTACTTTTGTAGCGCGCTGATTTTCTTTCTCAGTCCCCTGCCCCTGGCCAGAAATAGCGATATCTATCTTCTTTCAAGAAATCAGGAATTGATCTTCGAATACAGTGATCCGGACCAGGGCATACAGAAAGCCCCGGGCGCAAGACCGGATACTCTGGAACCACTACTTCTTCTGGCAGAAGATCAGAGTTATTATCATCATGGAGGCCTGGATCTTTCTGCCATCGCGCGCGCATTCGTATCCAATTTGATGGCCGGAAGAATTGTTAGCGGTGCCTCCACCATACCGCAGCAGTACGTGCGAATCGCTTTCGCTCACCGGATGCCGGACAGCGCCTATCTGAGAAAACCGGTGGAAGCTCTATATGCTCTGAAATTGAGCGGAAAGTGGGACAAGAAACAAATACTGAATCACTATCTCGAAGAGGTTCCTCTGGGACGAAATCGAAAAGGATTCTATGCAGCCTCAAAATATTACTTTGGCAAAGATCTATCGCTTCTGGGATGCGATGAGCAAATTCTGCTTATAGTGCTTCTTAGACGGACCTCCATGGGTCTGGATGCCATTCGCAGCAGGATGGATCATCTGTTTGCGCGAACCAGAAAAGAGCGACCGGATATCGCAGAAGCTTGCGGCTGGAGAAACATTGAGAAGCTGGCCTTTCCTGAATCATTTCGTTTTCAACCCATTGCAACCAGCGAAACGGGGGATTTTACCCATGAGGATGGGGATTCTAAGCCGGGGAACTCCGAAGTGTCCACCAAAACCGAACCGAATTCTTCCGAGTCTGGCGCGGACGTATCCGGAACCGACATCCAACCGGAAGATTCAAAAGAAAGCCTGGAAGAAAAAAGCCAGCTCGCAGTAACCCGGGGCTATCCCCATAGCGCTCCTCATCTGGGGGTGTATCTCTTTCACAGGCTGAATGTTCGCGGAGAAGTATATACAGAAATGGACGAGGGTTTGCAGACCCATATTCAAAGTATCATTCAGGGAGAATTGGAGGTCCTGGAAGGCAAAGGTGCTAATCAGGCTGCGGTCATTGTCCTGGAAAGAAATGAATCCAGAAAAGACATTGGCATCCCTGGAGGAATTCCTGAAGACGAAGAGCAAAGAGCTGGATGGATGCTCCGAGCAATGATCGGCTCATCGGATTTCTCTGGAGCCGATGGTCAGGTAAATGGGGCTCTGGCCATTCACGATGCAGGTAGCGTGCTCAAGCCATTTCTGTATGCTCTTGCTATTGAAGAACTGGGATTGCGGCCGGGCCACTTAATCGATGACAGCGAATATGTGGTCACAGACAGAATACGTAAAGAAACCTATGCCCCGCGAAACCACGACCTGAGATTCAGCGGATTGATTACAGTGCGGGAAGCCCTGGCCGGTTCTCGAAATATTCCTGCAGTGAGGCTCATTGAGCGTATGGGCACCGAGCGATTCTACAATCTGCTCAAGGATGCAGGATTCGAGCATATGAAAGAACCGGCCCGGGATTATGGCCCTTCGCTGGCTCTGGGAACCGGCGGAGCAACACTTTTTGAAGTCACTTTACTCTACGGAGCGCTGGCGGCCGGTGGGGAATTGCTACCTGTGCAAATCGCACACAAACCGCAGGTGCGATTTGGCGACTCCAGGCAGCTATTTCGCCAGGACACAGCACTGCTCATTCGACACATCCTTTCCGACAGAAATGCTCGCAAAGGCTCCTTTGGCCCCAGGAGTTTTCTGGATTTTCCTTTCGATGTCGCTGCGAAAACCGGAACCTCCAAGGACTTTCGGGATTCCTGGGCCGTAGGTTATACAGATCGCTATGTGGTAGGAGTCTGGGTTGGTAACTTTCAGAGCGAGCCCACCCTCGGAGTGTCCGGTGCCCGCGGAGCAGGTAGAATCATGCATCAGGTCATGCGGATGCTACACGAAAATAGCGATTCCACGTTTCAGTATCCGAAACGCTGGAAATATGCAGATATATGTAAGAAGACCGGTGATCTGGCAGGGCCCAATTGTCCTCATTTTACGGAGCCCTTCCTTCCGGAAGATGTGCTGCCGCCTCCCTGCTCCGGACAGCACAATCAGAGCATGGCCCGGGGAATCATCCATCCTCTGGATGATCAGATCTTTGTACTGGATCCTCATCGACCGGCGGACAGTCAGGCCATCCTTCTGGAGATTCGCGCAGAACCTGGCTGTCAATACGGCGTAAACGGAGAGAAAAGATCGATGCCTGCGGATGGTCATGTGCGACGACACCTGGATCCGAAGCCCGGTCGGTATTCAGTGACTCTGGAATGTCCCGCTCGGCCTTCCGAGCAAACGTTGTTTCGCATCCAGGAGTGATGCCAGGACTTCCCTGGAATCTTATCCAGGGTTTCGCGCTGGATGATTTCGTTGACCAGCAAGTGCCGTTGGTTCTCCAGCTATCCAAATGCCTTTTGCAGCAATGGTTCCGGAATTTCTCACTGGATGATTTCGTTTTCCAGCAACTGCTCCAGGGTTTCGCGCTTTCGAATCAGTCGATGGGTGTTTCCTCGAACCAGCACTTCAGCAGCCCTGGGCCGGGTATTGTAGTTGGAGGACATGATAAATCCATAGGCGCCGGCAGATGCAAGCACCGCCAGGTCCCCCTCCTGGAAACCTGGCAATTCTCGTCCGCGGGCCAGGAAATCTCCGCTTTCGCATACAGGACCCACCAGGTCTCCAAAGGCTGTGCCTCGATCTCTATTTTCGGGAAGTACCCTGTGATAGGCCTGGTAGAGAGAAGGTCTGAGCAGGTCGTTCATGGCTGCATCGCAGACAAAGAACTTTCTTTGCTCATTCTCTTTTAGATAAAGCACCCTGGTCACAAGAAATCCGGAATTGCCGGCCACGCTTCTGCCGGGTTCAAATGTGATTTTACGCATCTTTCCGGAAGTGTTTGCATCGCTTTCGTTGATCCATTTCCAGATTTGATTTACAAATTCTGCTGGATCGGGAGTATCCAGAGGCTCATCGATGTTGTGGTTTTCCAGATAGTCAATACCCAGACCTCCGCCTACATCTATTTCGTTGATTGGAATGCCAGCTTCTTCTATCTGATGCACAATACCCAGCAGTCGCCGGGCCGCTTCTTCGTATGAGGAAAAATCCAGTAGCTGCGAACCAATGTGAAACCCGGCAGCGCGAATCTCAATCCCGGGAAGACTTGCTGCCTCTTTATAGACTCTCAGCGCCTGGTCGTGTGCGATCCCGAACTTGTTTTCTTTTAAACCGGTGGATATATATGGATGGGTTCTGGGATCTACATCTGGATTGATGCGAATTCCGATAGGTGCCTTCAGCCCTCTGGCAGCGGCAATTCGAGATATGGTTCTTAACTCGGATTCGCTTTCAACGCTGAATAGATGTATTTTTGAATCCAGGGCGTAGGAGATCTCCTCTTCGGTCTTACCTACACCGGAAAACACGATTTTGTCCGGGTCGATGCCAGCCTTGAGGCAGCGATAGAGTTCTCCGCCGCTGACGATATCTGCTCCCCATCCCTTGCTTGCCACCAGCTTGAGAAGCTCCAGGTTGGAGCTAGCCTTCATTCCATAGCAGAACTCTACCATGTCCTGCATTTTTGCGCGGCCCCGATTATAGAGATCCAGTCTGGATTCGAAATAGCTGGCCGAGTATAGATACAGCGGGGTGCCGTATGTTTGAACCAGATCGGAAACAGATACGTCTTCTATATGCAGGTGACTATCTCTATAAGTGACGGGCAGGTTTTCTTTCATTAATATGGAATGTGTCCTGTTACAGTTTTCTCGGTTTTTGCCGATGGTAGGATAGAAAAGTTCCGCCTCTGGCCTTTGCCAGTAGAATTTGGTAGTTATGATGTACTCTGGAAAATCTCTCCCTGTATTGTCACTTGCAGCTTCTCTGAGCCTGCTGATCTGGATTCACAGTCCCGTTCTTGCCGAGAGCTCCACCGAGGATCCGGCCGCAGCGGAGCCCAGTTCCGAAGAGAATTTCTTTTTCTCCGAGGACGCCCCGGAGCCAGACAGCCCGGTGCTGGAAAAGCCATTCCAGGACCCCGATGAACCGGTACACGAACCAGGACAATGGGAAGATCCTGAGATTCCCTCCTCTTTTCCGGAGCTTCAAATCCTGGATGAACTGAGCCAGAAAAAGTCCCTGGAACGTATGAAAAAAGCCAGAAGTCTCTATAAGACCGCTGGAGACTTGATGCGTGACGCCGGTAAAGAATTCGAAGAAGCAAAGAAGAAAATCGACCGACTGCCGGCCCAGTATGAATGGCAGGAGCAGGAAAAGAAGGACCGTCTGGAAAGAGAAAAGCGGCAGATCTATTCCAGGTATCGTAACAAAGCCGTGAGCTATCTCATTGAGTCTATGAAACAGCTGGAAAAGGTGCAGAACCCGGAGATTCAGAAGAGCGAACCCTATCTGAATCTGAAAGGTGCCGCCATTCGAGAGTATGTCAAATTACAGTTCCAGAACGGGAATGCGGGCATGACTATATCCGTGCTGGAAGAGTATCTGCAGCTCAAAAAGGAACATTCCACGGAACCCGAACCCTATCGACTTCTGGCCATAGCCTACAGAACCCAGGAAGCGTCCGCCAAAGAGAGCGGCCGAGAAGAAATCTATCGCGAGATGCAAGCTCGTAAGAACCAGAACATCCTGAAGTATGCAGAGCTAAAATTCGGTAAGGATTCCTACCAATACAAACGCCTGAAAATTCAGGTGGATCGAACCACAGTGCAGCCTGTCTCCGTGCCCTGAAAGAACGGGCTGAACCAAATGTGCTGATGAGGTGAGCTTGCTTGATGGCCAGGCCAATAGTCGGGATGCCACTGAAATTAGTGCGAAAGCTTTGAATCTGGGGTTTGGAGATCGTAACGGGCCGGGTATTGTCTTGCGGGATGCCGATCATATAATGCGACAGCCTGGATGTCGGATTCCTCTGGCGGATGTCTGGTCCCGATGCCCTGTTGGAAATACCACACCGTGCAGCGATTATTCCTTAATTTATATAAAGACCAGGAGATGCCAGGGTTTCCAGTCGTTCTTTTGCATTGCCCACCTTAACAATCATTTCGATCTGAACAAGTCTGGGTAGAGCAGCATTCTTTTTTGTGTTCCAACCCTCATCGTCATACCAGGTCTTTGCATTGTAGCTGTACTTGAAGTTCAGTGACAGGATCCCTTCGGCCATGGGATAATGAGCTCCTCCTTTTCCTGGATACTCATCCACATGTTGATCTTCCCTGCGATACAGAATGTATCCGTCCTGGGCCGCTGATCCCTCATCCGGAGCCGCCAGATAGAAGGAAACCTCCCTTACTTCCGGAGTGCCACTTTCCTCAGCTCCAGGCACTACAGATGCAAATGTGAGTTCATCCATGGAGCCAGTGCCGGTTCGCTTGCTGTTTCCATAGAAAACCAGGCGTTCAATATCTGCCATGTAATAAGTATTGTTGATGGCGGTGCGCATGTTCTCCAGAGCCAGCATGGCTCTCTGCCTGGCTTCTGCGGGCGGGGAACCTTCCCGGGCGATCTCCGAGGCGCGAAAGAAAACACCGAACATCATTGCAAACAGCACTCCCATAATTAGAATTACCATGGCCAGCTCCACAAGAGTTAGCCCGGCCCGGCTTCGACTGCGTCGGCCCCTGAGACATCGGCTATCTTGTCGGCTGAGGCCTCCGCCAGGTTCACCTTGAGTACTCCGGAAAATACCCCTGCTGCGAACCGGCATTTTCGCTATTAGTCTCATGGGGTGCCCATCTCTGTTGGTTTATCTGCCGAGCGAAGGGTCTCTACACGGTACATACGAAAGGAATTGGGTCCCAGAGGGACCTTTATATCGATCACGATTCGGTGAACATTCACATCGCCTCCTGTAACCGAGGCTTCGGAGGAGCCCGCTTTTTCAATGGTTTGCTCTTGATTCTGCACCCCGGCAGGAAGCTTATCGTCTACAGGAATGCTTTTTACTTCTCCGGAGGAAAGAGTATCCTGCAGATTAATCTTGTCCTGCCTTACAATTACAGTGACCTCATAACCCTCATAGATGCCTGCGTCCCGACCAAACTTATGCGGCTGTGGCTCACTTGCAGTAGGCTCCAGGGTGGGGGCGCTCAGTAACTGGCTCATCTTGGTCTGAGCAAGACTGGCCGCAATGGACATCCTTTCTGCTTCCACCTGGGCCTGGATGCCTCCGGAAATAAATAGTGTTACATATAGAGAGAACGTAGTGGCAACAACGGTGGCCAGTGCCATTTCAACCAGGGTCAATCCGGTTCTGCTTCGCACCCTGTGATTGATTTTTCTAAATGCTCGAACGATTCCACCGAAGTGCTGGTTGCCGTGGTCTATAACCCGGTAGTGCGATTCGGATGCACGGTTGCCCTGAGACAGGGTTCCGCTCCTTTTTCCTGGAAGAAGGCGCATCAGAATTCCTCCAGGTTCTGGGACCACTGTCGATCCAGTTCCAGGGGTTGTTCCCCTTCCACCACCGTGGTGCCCCCGCCGTATCGATTCAAGATCACAGTCTGGGACGCAAGGGGTGCCTCTCCGAGATAAACGGCAACTTGCTCGGCAGTCCCATCCGGCTGAAAGGTTACGGTAACCTTTCCTGTTTGCACCCGGCCACTGAGCCCCACAGAAACAGCCACCAGGCCATTGGATGCGGCGAGACTATGTTTGAACTTCTCCTTTTCCTCGGATTGTTCATCCACTCGTTCGATTAGATAACCTCTATATTTATTCTCATCCAGGTCGAATTCCAGATAGAATGTACTGTTTGTGAAGAGTGCTGTATTTCGAGCCCTGCGAAAGTTCCCCTGCAGGGTTTCTGCCTCGGTTTCTGTACTGCGAAGGTTGGGAATGGAGGATATCATGGATGTGATTACGGCCAGCACCACTCCCATAACCAGCAGGACGATGGCCATTTCTACCAGAGTAAGTCCTCGCCGGGACTTCTGGCCTTTTACTTTGAATGGAATTCTGCTGAGTCGCCAGAGAAAGCCTCCAGCTGGAGCATTACCCGGTGTTGTCTCCAGGTAATTGCGGTTTCTATGCGGGGATCTGGGTTGGGCCATGAGTCGCATTCACTTTCCCGGCCTCTGACGGAGCAGGCCAGGAGCCTGCCCCGAATAAAAGACCTATCTTTTGAGCCAGGCTGGCCAGCTGGTCTTGTCGCTTACGTAGAAGTCGGCATTCTCGCCTTCTCCGCCGGGCTGACCATCGGCACCATAGGTGCAGATCTCTCTGTAGCCTTGCTGGCTCATGCAGATAAAATAGGGATTTCCCCACATATCTGTTACGGTTTTCTCATCGATGGCTTCCCATCCGTTTTCACGATCATTCTGGGCCAGTACCTGCAGCGAATTGCCTTCCGGTACCTGTCCTACACGGTTTTCATATTGCTTCCATTGCATTTCCAGCTGGGCGGCCTGTGCGGGAAACATGGTAATCTTTGCATTGTCCACGGCTCCGGTGTCCAGGTTCGCATATACGATTCCGATGATCACTCCCAGAACCAGAAGTACAATGGCCAGCTCCACCAGGGTCAAACCCCTGCGGGATTTTCTGTTTCTCAATCGTTGAAGAGCTTTTTTCAGGCCTTTTTGCGGCCGTTGAGCTTCCAAAACCTCTGTCATTTCTTCTCTCCTGTCACTGTCTGAGGCTACTATTGCAGTCCTCTCTAGAATTGCATCTGCTTTTGCAGATCGCTGATTGGCAACAGAATTGCCATCATGATCAGTGCGATCAGTCCCCCCATCAGTATAATCATGATGGGTTCCAGTAAAGTGGAAAATTTCTGTATCGCAGCATTCACGTCTTCGTCCAGAATGTCTGCGATTTTGTTCACCATCCCCGGAATGTTATCCGAAGCCTCTCCGGCGCTGAGCATACCCAGAATCATCTGATTGACGATGACGGAATCCCGGAAGGCATCCGTAATTCGGCTACCTTCTTTGATTTTATCGATGGCTCTTTCTATCTCTGCATTGAAAATTGAGTGGTTCACCACTTTCGAGACCACCTGGAGAGAGGTGATCAACGGAACCCTGTTTTCCAGCATAACACCCAGGTTGCGCGAAAACCGGGCCAGAATGGATTTCTGAAGAAGGCTGCCTACCAGAGGAATCTTCAGAAGCAACTCTTCAATCCGCCGGCGACCTTCCGCTGTGGCATAGTACCTCTGAAGAGCGTAGGCCCCGCCAGCAAAAAGGCCGATTACGACCAGAATCCAGCCAGAGCTCATGATATGCGAAAAGGCCAGGACCACCTTTGTAATCAAAGGCAAATCCATGTCCATTTCATCGAAAAGTCGTTCGATTTGAGGGACCACAACACCCATCAGGAAGGCCATAATGGCCCCCAGGAGAGCCAGCATGATCACTGGATAGAAAAGGGCGGCCTGCACCTTACTCTTCATCGTAAGGTTGGCATCTTCCAGATCCGCCAGTCGAAGCAGGGCCTTTTCGTAGGTACCGGTTTTCTCGCCTACGCTAATCAGATTACCATAGATCGAAGGAAATATTGCCGGGTGCTTGGTCAGCGCTGTGGATAGAGCATCACCTTCCACTACATCGGACTTGACTTCGATCAGGGCTTTCTTGAGGAATTCATTCTCTGTTTGATCGATGATGTTATTCATTGACCGGTCCAGAGGAAGACCGGCATCCAGAAGAGTTCCCAGCTGCCGGGCAAACAGGGCTACGTCTCGACGAGGTACTCGATATACCAGTTTGGTAAGAAAGGGAAATAGTTCTCGTTCGCGCTTTTCTTCATCCTGGGCTATGGTGCGAACGTACAGTCCTTTCGCTCGAAGCATCTTTCGAGCAAGCACTGCATTCCCTGCATCCAGGATGCCTTTTTCTTCTTTTCCTTTTCGGTTGAGGGCTGTGTATCGATAGATGGGCATTAGCTGACACGTAACACTTCTTCCGGTGTTGTGAGTCCGTCTATCACCTTTCTGCGTCCGTATTCCAGCAGGGTGATCATTCCCTGGGCATCTGCCACTTCTCGAATCTGTTCGGCATCCTTACCCTGGAGAATGGCTCTCTGAACCAGGTTATCCACTTCCATGAATTCGTAGAGCCCGTTTCGACCCTGATAGCCAGTGCCCACGCATTGATCACAACCAGCTCCCTTATAGAGCACACCCTTTTTGAGCTGCGCAGGAGTAATACCCAGATCCTTGAGCTCTCCGGCTGGCGGCTTATAGGTGGTTTTGCAATGGGGACAGATGACTCGCACCAGGCGCTGGGCGATGACAGCTCGCACTGTGGATGTAATAAGGTAGGGCTCAATTCCCATATCGATCAAACGAGTCACGGCGGAAGGAGCATCATTGGTATGCAACGTAGAAAGCACCAGGTGACCTGTAAGAGCTGCCTGAATGGCGATTCGTGCCGTGTCCTGGTCTCGAATCTCACCCACCATAATGATGTCCGGGTCCTGACGAAGCATAGTGCGCAGACAGTGTGCGAATGTAAGACCTATCTTTTCTTGAACCTGCGTTTGCGAAACTCCGGAGATTTCATATTCTACCGGATCTTCAGCAGTCATTATATTTCGCTCGGTTTGATTGAGCTCGCTGAGCACCGCATAGAGAGTAGTGGATTTACCGGAACCTGTGGGACCGGTTACCAGGATGATGCCGTTGGGTTCTGAAATTACATTGCGAATGCTGGATTCTACATCCTTGTAGAAGCCCAGGGTTTCCAGGCTGAATTTTACATCCGTTTTGTTCAGAAGTCGCATCACCACTCGTTCGCCGTAGCGAGTGGGAATGGTAGAAACCCGGATATCCACTTCCTTGCCAGAAAGCTTGATCTTGATTCTGCCGTCCTGAGGAAGTCGGTTTTCGGCGATATTCATATTCGCCATGATCTTGATTCTGGAAACCACTCCAGCATGGATCATTCTGGGAGGACTCAAACGAGGATGCAAAATACCATCGATGCGATAACGAATCTCCAGAGTCTTTTCGTAGGGCTCGATATGGATGTCCGAAGCTCGTTCCTGTACTCCCTGGGAGAGGATGGCATTTACCATTCGGATAATGGGGGCCTCATTGGCCATATCCATGGTATCTTCAGAAAGGCTGTCCAGGTCGGCATATTCATCGCCGTCCAGGCCTTCCATCACCTCTTCGGCTGTGGCGCTGGCCTGCTGGAAATTCGCATGGATGATGCGCATGATCTCCGTATCCGAAGACATGACAAAGTTCACCCGGTACCCTTTGAGGTACTGACGAATATCGTCCATGGGATGGATTTCGGCAGGATTGGCCACAGCAACCGTTACGGTTTTGCCCTTCTTTGCGATGGGAATGACTCGATTGCGTTCTATGAGTTCTCGAGGAATCTTATTGAAAATTGGATCGGACTGATAGTTGAGCTTGTTCTCGAATTTATAGCCGTACTGGTTGGCCAGAGCCTTGAGGACATCCGCCTCCTCGGCCATCCCCTTTTTCTGGATGATCTGACCGATCCTTAAAGGGGATTTTTCCTTTATCTTGAGGACTTCATCCAGCTCTTCGCGGTTGATGACACCCTCTTCCAGCAGGATTTCGCCAAAGGGCTTTCTCATGGCTTCATTGCATCCAGGCAGGTTTCGAAAGCAACCATTTCACAGCTCTTTCAGGGCTTCTCTTCCATTTCCGGCTCTGCATCCTCTGCTCCATCAGGCTTATCCTCATTGGAGGGTGCCGGTCCCGGGCCGTAGGAACTGGAATCCGGCCCGGAATTGATGTCATCGTCTGACTGCAGATCGGAGGAACTGTCTTCATTTCTGGAAGGCTTTGGTTTGCTGAGCTCCTCAAAGTTTGGCCTTTTATAGGGCTTCACCGGATGCTCTTCTACGTTATCTTCCAGGATCTCTTCTCGCCCGCCTGGAGGATCTGGCTGAGGCCACAGGTTAAGATCTTCCACTCGTTTACGGCTTTCGTTGATCTGGGTCTCTCGCTTGTAGTTTGTGATTCGATCCGCAGCTTCCCGATCATCCAGGATATGCGGAGTAATAAAAACCATCAGATTGGTTCTCTGTGTGGTCATGGTAGTCCTGCGAAACAGAAATCCCAGCAGAGGAATGTCTCCCAGAAGTGGAATCTTTTTGATGGCCTGAAGTCGTTCATTGGATACCAGTCCACCGATTACAATGGTTTGCTGATTATCCACAGTGATATAGGTCTTAACATTTCTCTTGTTAAAGGTAGGGTTACTGATGGAAGAAACCCCTCCTTCGATGTTCGTCACCTCTGCAAATACATCCAGCGAAATGTTGCCTTCTTTATTGATATGAGGAGTGAATTTTAGCTTAATCCCGGCCGGACGGTATTCGAAGCTGTTCACGGTGGCCTCGGAAGTGCCACCGCCGGATGTCCTTTCCTGGGTTCGCACCGGAACATCCTGGCCAACATTGATTTCCGCTTCCTGATTATCCAGAGTCAGTACCTGGGGAGCAGAAAGTACATTAAAGTTCTGGTTATCGATGTTTGCGTTGAAGATTCCCAGCAGCTCTCCGCCTCGTTCCAGAAAGCCCAGAGAGAATCCAGACAATGTATTGTTTCCGGTGATTCGCCCGGTTTCGGGATCCACCAGGTTTCCTTCAACGGCGTAGCCTGAGTTGAACTGGGTATGCGCGGAGTTAACGCCCTGATATCGCCAGTCAATACCAAAATCATTGGTATTGCTTCCGCGCACTTCTACGATCAATACTTCCAGGAGAATCTGTTGCCGGGGCTGATCCAACTGATCGATGATGTTTTTAATTTCTTCCCATTCCTGGGAATTCGCAGTTACGATTACAGAGTTGGACTCTTTATGGGCCACAGCTTTAATCTTTCCCGTGGTTACAGCCGCGGGCTTACCATCTTCGCCTTTTTCCTGTCCGGCTGCAGGATTGTCCAGGCGAACCAGAACCTGGGCCAGACTTTCTGCCTGAAGGTTCTTAACCTGATAGATGTGCACACCTTCGTTGCCCTGGGATCCATCCTTATCCAGACCGTCGGGCATAATGGATTTCGTAATGTCCATCAAGCGCTTGATAACCGGTGCATACCCTGTAACGATAACAGCGTTTCCAGAGCGATAGGTTTCCACCTGGGCACCCTTGCCTGCCAGACTCTTCAGCAGTTGCGCGTACTCCTGCAGGTTCACTCGGGGAGGCACCTTGAACACCTTGCTCAATGTCTCTGTGGCGGTATCTTCGATCTCCCCATCGGTGGCAGGCGAAACGCTCTGAGCCTTCTCCGCCGGAATGACCTTGATGATGTTACCTTCTTCTACAATGGCATATCCTCGAACCTCGAGAACGCTTCGCAGAAAGTCCATGGCCCGGGAGATAGGAATGGGCTTATAATAGATGATATTGATTTTGCCTTTTACAGAGTCATCAACCAGGATATTCTTTCTGGTTACACGTGCCATGTTCTCCAGAAAATCTTTGATTTCCATATCCCGGAAATTGGGTATGAACGTTCCCCGGGGCGCCCTCTGAGGAGGACGTTCTGCCAGAATGGGACCTGTAACCAGAAAAAAGCCCAGTAGCAGAGCAACACTCTTTGTATATAACGATCGCCGCATTTGATTGTCCGATGACTTTTTCTATCTATCGGAAGGCGCTGCACCAATTCTGAATCGGTAGAGGAGTAAATCTTTGCAGCCAGAGATGTTAATTCCATGTCAAACAGGCCAGATCTACATTGCATTTGCGTAAGGACCGGCAATCCAAGCACGGTTGGTCGGAGAGCATGAATGTCCGCCATTGGCTTCAGGAAGGGAGGCCAAGAATCTGAAGACCTCCGGGAATTGGTTGCTCAATGTCAGATCGTTCCATGCGACAGAAGATTTTTCGGATCAACGAATGGACTCCTACCCTGCCCGGAAAAGCATTCCCGAGAGAATTGCCAGACCCATTCATGATACAAAAGAATTTACGTGACAGAATAGAGGGATCCCTCCAGAAGAATTTCTTCAGGAGAGAGGATTTTCGAATTCTTGGATAAAAAGGCTAATTCTGAATCAGGATTTCGTAGGCGATGTTTTTGCCGCCCCGTTCCAGATCCACGGTAAACTTATCCTGGGTCTTCACGGATTGCCATATCTGAAACATCTTTTCCTGGTTTTCCAGAGGCTGTCCATTCACTCGCTTTAATATATCGCCGCTGCGGGCTCCCATTTCATAGAGAATATTGGTTTGAGGCACCATGATTAGTCGCAAACCCAGGATCTTGCCGTCTTTCGTAATAGGAGCGAATTTGTTCTGATATAGAATTTCTTGATTGTTGGCCAGCTCCAGGATCTTGGAACGCTGTATGCTGACCTTTGTTGCATTGGGATCTGAATCGGGCTCATTCTGAGCCTTTTGCTTTTCTATGGCTGTACCGGTAGATTCTCCTACGCGAATCGTAAGCTTTGAATCGCCCCTTTGAATAACAATGCCCTCTGCGAAAATGCTAATAATTTTGGATCCACCCACTTCTTCGCCTAAATAGTATTCGTTGGGCTCCGATTCTCCTTCGAGCTGTATGGCTGCATTTGCGAACTCCGGAGAGCCGGCCAGAACTCCCATCAGCGTGAACTGTTTGATTTCTGCGATTTCGATTCCTTCTTCGCCCTGTACTACCGGGGAATCCCGGAAGAAGTTCCCGGAAATGATTTCCTGATAATCCTCAAAAGGGCGAGATGGAGGAGGAGTAATGATGGGCCCCGGATTGTTACGGTTGCCCTGGCCTGCCTGAGGATTGCCGCTGGCTCCTCCAAACTGAAATGTAATCAATACAATAATTAGATAAGCAAGAGCCGCACCCAGAAATGCTCCTGCGCCAACAGAGAGAAGAAAGATGTTCTTCTGCAGTCTGGCAAGAAAATAGGACATCAGTCTTTGTAGGCGGCTTCTTTGGTTCCAGCAGGTACAGCTTCTTTCATTTTAAGCGCCACCCAGGGATTCATAGGCTTTTTGAGCTTGCGCACTTCGAAATGCAGATGAGGTCCCGTGGCAGCACCGGTGCGTCCTACTTCAGCGATAATCTGTCCCTGGCGCACTATATCGCCCTTTTTTACTCGGTTCAGACGTGCATGGGCATATACAGAGATGTAACCATCCGCATGGCGTAGGAACACCACATTTCCGTATCCATTCATTCTACCGGAGTAGATGACCAGGCCATCCCTGGAAGCTTTGATCTCTGCACCCATGGGAGCGCCAAAGTCCAGACCTTTATGAAAGTGATAGGAGCCAGAAAATGGATTTCGACGATTTCCGTATCCGGATGTCAGCCGACCTTCAATGGGTTTTATGAAGACCGGACGATAGGTATAACCTGCAGGCAGGCCTTTTTTGATAATGGTAAGTTTCTGCCCCACTTTAAGAGGGTCATTGATGCGGATCTTGTTCCATTCTGCGATGGATGCCACAGAGACTCCCTGACCTCTGGCGATTTCATAAAGAGTATCACCCTTTTTCACTACGTAGGTTTCTCGCTTGTCCACAGGTGCCGGGCTGCCCTTCACCTTCAGTTCCTGACCCACGCTGAGATCGTTTTCATCTACTTTCGGATTGAGAGTCTTGATCTGTGCTACAGAAATACCCAGCTTCTGGCTGATGGAATAGTAGGTATCCCCTTTCTGCACCCTGTAGGTTTCCGTATCCAGATCAGATGAGTTGGCAAAGGAGAAGGATTCATCGCTGGTGCTCAGGTCCTCTTCTTTGGCAATGGATTCAGGAATCAAAATGGCAGGAGTTCTCTTTCCAAATGCCTGGTCCAGTTTTCGCTGATCCAGATCCACCGAGTTTTTGGACTCAATGCCCTCAAAATACTTCTCAATGGCATCATCAATCAGATCCTGCCCTTCCTCTGCCCCGGGATGCCCTTGCAGAGCACCGCTGACCAGGAAGATACCCAGAATCCATTTCGCAGCAGACCTCATAAATGCTTTATCGACCAGTTCATTCACCATATTCAATGATTCCTGAGTGTTTCCTCCGGCTGGACCCATGCAGATCCACACTGCCGATTCCGGTGCGGTGCACCGAAGCTTAATTCGCAGGACTCAGAATCTGGTCTAGCCTTTCCTGAATCAGCTGTCGACCATTTCCCTGTTCTGTATCCACATCGTCCGCGAAAAGATATAGAATTACATGCCCGGGAGTGTTCTCTCTATCCTTTCTGGCATCTCGGGCTCGAACCTTCACCCAGTCCGCCGAGCTTTCAATCTGAAGCTTGACCAGGGTCCCTCGAGTGAATAGAGGCCTGTCCTTATCCGATTGATTGGCAAATTCTGGAAAAATATCCGTTTTTGCTCGAAAGACCTTATCCTTCAGTTCCTGGTTCCATTCCGTGGCTTGCGCCGATTTGAGTATGGGAGAGGAACAATGGAGCAATAGAATTGTAAGAACAGAAAAGACCAGGACTGCAACTCGATTCAGCATGCCCAAACAGGTTCTCGATCTGGCCTTTTTTTGGCAACGTTTCTTTGTTTTATGACATTAGCGGGTATGCATTACGCATCCGTAGAGTCTGCTCTGCCTGGCAGTTCCGGCCTGCCCAGGGTAATACATATTGAAGTGGCCATGAAAATTGGTATTCCCGATTTTCATCTTACCGGGCTGGCTCCATCCAGGGCCCGTAGCATCCTGGACAGAGTCACCTGTGCCTTACAGATGACAGGTATTCGCCTGAATCATCGCACGGTAACCCTGAATGTAGAAGGAGAGTCAGACCCTCGATTTCAGGATTTACTTGATCTGCCAGTTGCCGTTGCACTGTTACAGGCTCTGGGCTATCCACTACCGGGTTTGCCCGGAGCTAGAACTGCATTCATTGGTAAGCTTGCGCTGGATGGTCAGGTGCGTCTTCTTCAAATGCCGGGCAGAATCCTGGCAATGGCGGATCTTCTGGGGTTTCATTCGGTCCTGTCCCATTTTCCGAAAACAGTGCCAGGTATTGCGCACAGCTCCTGCCCCGGGCAGATTGTATCATTGAATGCGCTGTTCAGCCCGCAGCGTGAAAGCATTTCCGTTCGTGAGCTGGAATCAGGCAAGACCCGCAGCAGTGCGCTGGACGCTGCTGCGAATTCATCCAGGTTTCGCTTTAGCTGGAAGGCCATGCGAGCAGCAGTGGCCGCTTCCGCCGGTCGGCATAGCCTTCTATGTCTGGGGCCACCTGGATCGGGCAAAACAACCCTGGCACATGTAATCTACGATTTGCTTCCCGTAGCGAATGCCCGGGAATGCCGGGAAATCTATCTGCGCCTTCCTGAATCTGGAGGGGAAGCGATTCGCCGACCATTTCGCAGGCCCCATCATAGTGTGACCAGGGTTGCGATGATTGGAGGGGGCAGTCCTATTCGCGCTGGCGAAGTCACCGAAGCTCATAATGGCTTGTTGCTACTGGATGAACTGGGGGAATTTAGACGGGATGTACTTCAGTCTTTGCGGGAGCCACTGGATAGTCAGATAGTACATATTTCTCGTGGAAGCGACCGAGAAGTGCTGCCCTGCTCTCTCTGGTTTGTGGCTACTGCGAATGCCTGTCCATGTGGAATGTTTGGATCTGCAGAAATCTGCAAATGCAGTGCAGGTGCAGTGCGACAGTATCAGGCAAGGATGCTGGGAGCACTTCAAGATAGAATGGATATGGAGCTATTTCTGGAAAACAGCGAAAGCGTAGTTTCCATGAATGTTGTGCAGGTATGGTATGAGAATCTAATGCAGTCTCAGAAAGATCGATGGGAAGATGGGTTCAGATATAATGCGGAGGTCCTGGATGTGGAATCCTTTCTCTTTGAGGATTCCCATACAGATGGGGAGTTTGACAGAATTACGGCTGGATTAAGTAACAGAAAAAAGCATCGAATCCGGCGGCTTGCCCGGAGTATCGCAGATATGTCCGGGGCCGCCTGGATCCAGATGGAACATTTACTTGAAGCGTTGCGCTATACGTCCGCCTGGAATCTTACTTCGCAAGAAAATGCGAAAGTTCCATCGCGATCCGATTAATCGCATGCTCCATGTAGTCATCGTTTACGATCTTTTCTTTGTATGTGGAGATGTCACGGGTAGCCATATCCACTCCCTGCTTGCGCAGCAGAACTGGATCCGGTCCGTACTTCTCCCGCTGGACATCCCTGTCCGGTTCGAGGAGTATTTTCATTGTTACTTCCCTGTAACGTGTATTTCCATCCGTGGAAATCGACCTTACTCTTTATATATTTCCGTGGCCGACAAGAGTACATTCGACCCGCCGGCAAAAATGGCTGAGAACTTTCCCGCCCGACTTTAAAAAATAGACGGGAAGTACTCCAGGCCATCCCTTTTCACCCAGATTAAGTCAAAGCAAATACAGCAGTCAAGCGTATTGAGTTCCATCCCCGGAGCTTTATGTCCACCAGCCCGTAGATAGGCGACATATTCAAAAAGAAAGGTCTGTGCTGCTTTTCGGGTTTTATGTCTTCGTAAAGCCGTCTGTGAAGATAGCGGATGTTTCCAGGGCCCATTATGGGCTTTTACCTCCGTAAAATGCAGGCATCTTTCTGATGCGAGATCAAGTGAGATTATATCGAGTTCAGTGCGCTCTGTGCGAAAGTTATGAGCCAGGATTATATGTCCCAGTTTTCGCAGAAAAAGGCAGGCTTTCCATTCGCCAGCATTTCTCATTCGGTTCGAATGGGTGCTTCGAAATTTTGCAAAGGCACTCCAGGTTTGAATACCCATACCACCGGATGTTCTTTAGTGCTGGAACGTTTCGCTTTTTTTTTGAGCGATGCGACAATTTTAGATGGAAAGTTCAATGAATCATCAGAAATGCGTTTGCGAAAGTGCAAGCATTGTGCGGAGAAAGCCAGGAGATTAACTGATAAGACCAGAAATAAGACTTACATCTCCTGTTCCAGATCCACGCCAGATTCCTTTTCAGATATTGCTCTCACAATGTAGACCTGAGTGTATTCCATCAAATCCAGAAAGGAAAGACCGGAATAGGGAAGATTCTTTTCATCTCGCATCAATCGCAGCACCGGTCTAAGAGGTTTCTCTGCATTGGCCCCCACCACCAGGCCAATCTGACCGGTACTGAGTTCAATCAAGGAGCCCAGCGGATACATTCCCATACATCCCAGGAATGCTCGCAGCAATTTTGGATCATACTGCTCTGTGCCCAGGCTCAGCAAATTCTTCATCGCTTCGTAGGGCAATTTGGCTTCTCGATAGGGCCGCTCTTCCAGCTGGGCCGAATAAGTATCTACTATGCGGGCCATGCGCGCCATTACATCTATCTGGCCGCCGGACAGTCCCTGAGGATACCCCTTTCCGTTGAATGATTCCTGATGTTGAAGGGCAACAACGGCAAGAGAGGCCTTTACGCGAGCATCGTTCAAAAGCATTTTATAACCAATGAGAGGATGCGTGCGAATGGCATTCTTTTCATGGTCTTCCAGGTCTGTTTTGCTGGTGTACAGATCCATGGGTAGCCTGGTCATCCCGGAATCCATTAGAAGCAATGAAAGACACACTTCCTGTAATCTGGGCCGGGAGAAATTAAGGGCCTTGCCCAGATGAACACCGTAACAGGCTGCATGCACAGCATGGGCTATTATTGGATTGGATGATACGTAATTATACCGGGCGGCTATGATGATCAATGGTACTGAAAAGATATCCTCAACAAGTGACTGAGAAATCTTTAGAACAGATTGATTATCAAATTGCTTCTTTTCGTTCAGTAGTTTCCAGTTTTGTTCCAGAGTCTTGCCATATTCGGCCAGGCGATTTCTGAATTGATTTCTGGTTTTTCGAAGCTGCTCGTATTCGCTGTGCAAACGCAATGCTTCGGCGGAAAAACTGGCAGAAACCGGAGTCGGCTCTTCTTTTGTATCGAATTCGCTGACCGGTGCCGCCTTTGATTCCTGCACCAGCTGGCCGGAGGTTTCTACATCCTCGATGCCCCATTTCTTCAATCGATCGATATCTTTCTGTGTCAGTTCCTGTTTGGCCTGAACCAGAATATTGTTCGGATCGATATATACGGGGGCATCAAAGACCATTCCCGGTTTTAGTTGTGCTACCTTCAGTTTGCGCATAGAAGCTACCTGGCAGGCCAGGACACCAATGAACCTGGAGCATATTGTGAGGAATACAATAAAAACGCAACCTCGGATTGCTCCGGTTTCCTTTATTGTTTTCGGATATCAGCACCTTCAAAATGCAATACCTTTATTGATTCCGCTTTTATTTCTGCTCCTTTTGATTGTATAGGTAGGCAAATATCCTGGATACAGCTCGGTACAGATTCTCCGGGATCTCTTCACCGATGCGAACTCCCTGCAAAAAATCGGTAAGCCCTGGATCCTGAACAACCGTTATACCGTGATCTCTTGCAACCTGCACCATCTTCTGCGCCAGCTCCCCTTCCCCTCGGGCCATTAATCGGGGGGCCATATCCTTTGCCTCATCAAATGACAGTGCTGCAGCTCTTTCTTTCCTGAAATCTTTGATAGCGCTACCTCAATCAATCGCTCGCAAAATCCGTGGACTCTGCGGGCAGAACCGCAGGAATCGGCGCATCAGGCTTCCCACAATTGGCCTACCTGAAAGAAGGATGGATCGGGAAAACGGGAAAGCACAGTAATGGATTGTATGGTTGGCTCCTGATATCCAGCCAGCCACTCTGAAAGTTGCTCCCGGGCAGAGTCTTCCGGTTGTACTACCAGCAATCGAATGGCGTTGAACTCGGGAGAGTCCGCATAGAATACAAAGAGTGAGTGAGTTTCGCCGGGCATGGCCGCCGTCATGGCCCAGAATGCCGGGGAGTCTTTCATAGAGGCCAGGGCCGTAAATTCTCGGGAATCGCCATTTTCCTGGATGGCTCCGGTCACTTTTTCTCCAGTTTCGCCTGTCAAAGCTCTGCCTTCTGCATCCGCTTCCTTCAGTCCTGTTTCGGAAGATTCCTTGCTCTGGGAGCGATGCTTCCAGTATTTGAAGAGGTCTGTGAGGGAATGAAAGAACTGAAGCTTTTCGGTGCCCAGTCTCATTATGAATTCCCGGAGGGCCGGGTTGTCCGCAGCTGAATCCATCTCTGCTTTGCCCAGCAATTTCAAGAAGAACTGTCCGCCTTCTTTCTCTATCCGGAAAAACAGATTCTGGCCTTCCTGCACTCCTCTACCCTGAAGAAGAGCCCGGATAGTCTGGCCTCCCAGGTGCAGACGAACAACCTGCCCGGGAATGCCTGAGTCCAGAGCACGTCCCTGCATTTCGCGACCTACCATGGACTGCAGCATGTCCATTAGAGGCAGTCGCAATCGTGCCGGCAGACTGTTGAGCTCAACTTTCATTTTATCTTTAAGGTCTGCCCCTTCCTCTGTAAGTCAGGATTCCCATGAGCATATACAAATGCCCGGGACCGTGAAAAGCAAGTCCTCTTCGGCCAACAAAGGGAATCTCAGAACTTCAGTTTATAGGAAGTTCGATGCAGCGGGCTGAGGCCAAGTTCATGGATTTTGTTTCGGTGATGGGCTGTGCCATATCCGGCATGGCGACCAAAGTCGTAGCCCGGAATATAGCGATCAAATCGGGCCATCCGACGGTCCCGGTAGACCTTGGCCAGTATGGAGGCGGCCGCGATGGAAAACACTCGATTATCGCCGCCCACCAGACATTCTACTTCCAGGTCCGGGAAAGAATCCCTGAGTTTGCTCAGACGATAATTTCCATCTATCAAAGCCTGCCCCGGTTCAATCTGTCTTTTGACTCGTTTGAGAGCCAGAATCATACAGTGCTCGATTGCCGGGTTGATGCCCATTCTATCTATGGTCCGGGAAGAGGCCATCACTACGCCGCAGATGAGGCTGTGGCGTCTAATGGGAGCCACCAGGCTTTCCCTGTGATCGCTGGACAGTAGTTTGGAGTCTCGAACGAGCCTGAGTTCTTCGGGTAGTTCTGACTGGAATAGTTGGGATGGAAACAATGCAAAACCGATAGCTACCGGTCCTGCCAGGCAACCTCTGCCGGCTTCATCCAGACCAACAACAGGCTTCGTCGACTGGCTTTCCAGTGGTTCAAAGGATACCGGCTTCAGCTTGGATTTCACGAATCTAAATAACAATCTGGCCGGTGTATCTTACCGGCCAACTGTAGAACTACGCAGTCTTGTCGAAGGAAGGAGGGCCCCGTGAGGACCCCGTTCGAAATGCTTATTCGGCGGTTTCGGAAGCTGCCGGTGCAGTAGCTGCGGTCTCTTTAGCTTCCTTCTTCTTGGTAGCTTTCTTTTTCTTTCCGCCGGACTTCTTGGCTTTGGCAGCCGCGGCTGCGTTAGCGTCGAAAGCTTCCTTGATTCGAGCGGATTTTCCGGAACGCTGTCTTAGATAGAATAGCTTGGCTCTTCTAACCTTACCGCGACGGCTAACCTCGATTTTGGCGATGCTGGGGGAATGGTAGGGGAAAATCCTCTCTACTCCCACATCATGTGAAACTCGACGAACGATGAAAGTGCGAGAAAGACCTTCGCCACGGATACTGATAACAGCGCCTTCGTAGACCTGAATTCGTTCCTTGTCACCTTCTGTAATTCTGTAGTGAACCTTTACGGTATCTCCTACATTGAACGAAGGCCAATCTTTGAACTGGATATGGTCCCCTTTGGCGATGGTTGCTTTTCCGCCGTTCAGGGTAATCTCAATCATTTCAGCAGGAGCTGCCTGTTGAGCTTCTTCTGTCCCTTCTGCGGTTGGATTCTCATTATTCGTTTCTTCAGTACTCATCTCAATACTCCCGGTTCAATCTGGCAAACCATCATCCCTGAGACTTATGCCTCTTTATATGTATGGCCGACTGTCGCTCGGCATTCCGATGCAATGCTATCGGTATTATAATTACATGTTGCGGCTCTTAAGCTCGCTCTGTTCCTTTCTCCACTTCGCAATCTTTCCGTGATCCCCGGAAAGCAGGATGGGTGGAACCTCCCAATCCATATATTTTGGCGGCCGCGTATACTGCGGATACTCCAGGGTTCCCTCAGCCTCATGGCTTTCTTCCACATGGCTCTGATCCGAGCCCATAAATCCTGGAATCAGCCGGCTCACGCTTTCTAGAAAGCAAATAGCCGCCGAGTCTCCAGACCCCAGAACGAAGTCTCCCAGAGAAACCTCATAGTCCACCAGGTTCTGAGCAACTCTCTCATCCACTCCTTCAAAATATCCGGATAGCAGAGTCAATCCTGGAAGGCTGGCGAAAGAGCGAACCATCTGCTGGTTCAGGCGCTTCCCTCTCGGAGTGAAAAACACCACGGGATAGGTATCTGGCAGACTGTTCAGGGCTCTGTGAATGGGACCAACTTCCAGCACCATTCCCGGACCTCCACCGTACGGCAGATCGTCCACCCGACCGGGTCTGCGAGGATCAGCAAAATGCCGAAGTTGCCTGAACCGCAGTTCCAGCAAGGCTTTTTTAAGCCCTCTTGAAGGCAAGCCACTTTCAAGGAAGTAGCGGTAACGCTCCGGAAAAAGTGTCAGTATCTGAAAGACCATAAATCGGGTAATGTTTCAGCGGCTCTCCCTTGAGAGGGCATCCACCCCAGGGCTCGGGCACCACTCCGAGGTTTCGGATCCATCGAGTCCATGGGATCCATCGGAGAGATCGCCCGATTGTGTTGCGATTCTATACAGTCCCATCAGTTGCGGTCTCCGGAATCGGGATCCAGGGAATGTAAATCGTTGAATTCTATGATTCCCTTTTCCAGATCAACGGTGGCATGGGGAGGGACCAGAGGCACTAGAATCTCCCTGCCTTCTGGTAACTCCACTTCCAGGATTCCATGAGCTCCGGTTTCCTGGTAGCCTGTAATCTTCGCTTCTCGCGAACCGGTGGCTCTATCCAGGCATTCAAAGTGCAGCAACTGGAAGGCATACAGATCCTTGCTGGATCTCTGCAGCGTCTCAGCATCTACAAATACCCAGAAGTCGCGAAATCCTTCCTGCATGGACGGGGGCTCACTCTGGCTTTCGATACGAATGTGCCCGCGATCGGCCTGCCCGGCTTTTCCTTCCTTATGAACTTCTACTGAAATGGCCCCGGGAGGCAGCGCTTCACAAATGCCATTCATGGGCGGGCGATCCGGACTTCCGGATCCAGGAATTAAATACGCTGAAAATTGCGAGGGTAAGCCGGCCAGTCCATCACCTGGACATGTGCAGATATAGACAGATCGATGGGAATGGATTAGCTTCTTGAGCCGGGCGATGGAAAGAAAGGACACTCAATCGATGATTTCTACGCTGTAGTTAGCGTCATCTTTCAGGCCTACAGCGTTAACCACGTTGCGTAGCGCTCGGGCCACGCTTCCTGCTTTGCCAATGACCTTGCCCACATCCTCATCGGCCACGCGCACTTCAATGATGGACTCCTCGGGCCCCTCAATCTCGGTCAGTTTGAGTTGCTCGGGGCTGGAAACAATGTTTTCCAGTACATATTCAATGAAGACGGTAGCCTGGGACATAGGAAACTCCTGAAAATATCTTAGCTGAGAAGACCTTGTTTCTTCAGCAAAGATCGAACGGAATCGGTGGGCTGGGCGCCGGATTGCAACCAGTGCTTCACTCGCTCCTCTTTAAGAACGCAGGATGCATCAAAAGCGATGGGGTTGTAATAACCAATCTGCTCGATGAACCGGCCATCTCGAGGATAGCGGGAATCTGCCGCTACGATTCTGTAGAAGGGTTTCTTCTTGGTTCCGTATCTCTGTAAACGAATTTTAACCACAAACCGAGAAATTATGACGCATGTTTGGTGTCAACAGAAACTGAAGCGGCATCCCTCAATCGTGCAATGTTGCCTGGAATGTCCCCTCCTTTGAAGCAGGCCGAACCGGCTACAATCCTTCTGGCCCCGGCCTGAAGAATCTGACCTACATTACTGGCATCGATTCCGCCATCCACCTCGATGGTGATGTCTCGGTCCCCAATCATATCCTTCAGTTTTTCGATTTTGCCCAGGCTGGAATCGATGAAGCTCTGGCCGTAAAAACCTGGTTCCACACTCATTATGAGCACCAGGTCGATCTCATCCAGGAGATAATCCAGACTGGAGAGCGGTGTGGCTGGATTCAAAGAGACCCCGGCCTTTATTCCATTCTTGCGAATTTCTCGGGCCAGGCGGACACCAAAATCAGTGGCCTCTACGTGAAATGTAATGTTGGCGGGATTCAGAGGGAAATACTTGGGCACCTCTTTCTCTGGCTGAGAGACCATCAGATGTACATCCAGCGGGATGTCCGTATGCTGTTTCAGAAGTTTGGTGTAGAGCTCCCCGAAAGAAAGTGTAGGAACAAAGTGTCCATCCATTACATCCATATGAAGGTATTCTACTCTACCTTCCAGATCCTTTAGGCTACCCTTTAGATCTGTGAGATCTGCAGCCAGAATTGATGGGGACAAATCCATAGTGTCTACTTTCTCCTAAATCTTATCTAATGCTTATCCTGAAAAATCGGGACTCAATGTCTTTCGGCTCACCACCTTGTTATCGCATCTTAATTCGAGCACTTCTGTGTTCCTTCGAAAGAAAACTACAGTAGCTGACTCCGACGATAGTTTCTGACGGAAGATTGCCTTTCTGCTCTGAGGGTCACTTTCCGGATAATGATACAGGGAACACATCTTTTCGCCGCGGTACTCCTGAGGAATTTCCACAGTTTCCTGCTCATAGCCAGAGGCAAAGGCAGCGGAAGGCTTTTGAAAATATACATCCAGTTCAAACAGGTCCTTTCCTGTCTGGCGGGCTTCAGCCACTCGTCCCTGCTCGAAGGGGCGTTCCGGGCGGAGTATTTCTTTTATGGTAAAGGATGTCCCTGTTCGAAGCAGAAACTCATAGGCCAGATCCACCGGCAGTTCCTTCAGTTCCGCAGGGGTAACCTGCTTTCCGCGATAGGGATGGGATGTGGCCACCAGGAAATCCACCGGGAAATCCGGATCCACTTTCTGACCGGGCAGCGGCGACTGGGCCAGGATGGTCCCTTCAGGAACCCCATCATCGAAGACCAGCGAAGTGCTACCCCGGGAAAGGGAATAGACCTGATCGCCTATTACGATTCGTTCCAGCGCTGCACTGATGCCAGCCTGTCCTGTGCCCACAAGATCCGGAACGGTAAGTAATGGCTGATGCTGATTCACTACCAGTCGCAGGTTCTGTCGCGGTTCTACAATGGTGCCCGGGCTGATGTTCTGATCCAGAATGATCCCTTCCGGCCGATCCGGAAAGTTTCTCTTCTCGATTTCTACTCTCAACCTGCGGCGATGCAGATCGTTATGGACATTGATATAGTACTGTCCCCGGTAATCCTGGAGGGCAAAGCTTCCTGGATCTTCGGACCGTATCAGGAAAATTGTGACCGTGATCAGTACGAAAACGGCGGCTGCTACGATTACGGGAAATAGGGTCTGTAAAAGGGTCTTTAAGTATTGCACTTCAGATCTCCGCTGGAATGACAAATCGCTGACCGGGTTGAATCTTATGCCCGTTCAGAAATGAAGCCGCATCCATCTGCTTTTTGTTTTGCGGCTGTAGCGATAGAATCTGCAGGATCTGATTTTGCCCGGTAGTTACGAGCAAAGCAGGCCTGCCATCCAGTCTAAAAGACAGCAGATCTCCAGGGGCCCTTGCCATCAATTGCTTTTCATTCTCAAGGGCTGCAAGCTCAGCAGAATCCAGAATTCGGCTTCTGTAGATCTTGAACAGCCGGCCCTCCAGTTCGGTTCGGGCTACCGGTCTGGGATTCATTCCCCGGATTTGGTTATGGATCTCCTGGGCCGGTCGACTCCAGTCAATGTAGCTATGCTCCGGAAGGATCTTTCTACAGTATGTGGCTCTGGATTCATCCTGCTTTCTGGCTCTGGATGCCAGGTTCTCAAGGTCCTTTAAAGTATTGAGTACCAGAGCGATTCCCGCAGGCACCATTCTTTCTGTGAGCTCATCGGCGGTTTCATCCGGCAGGATTTCCAGAGAAGCTTCGGCCACCACATCGCCGCAGTCCATTTTCTGCGAAACAAACTGAAAGGACCAGCCGGTACGGTTCAGTCCCTGTAAAAGGGCGCTTTGAATGGGGCTGGCCCCCCGAAGCTCGGGAAGCAGCGATCCATGGAGATTGAAAATTCCCAGGCGGCCAAGATTCAGAAACCCCGCTGGCAGGATGGAACCATAGGCGAATACGATGACTGCATCCACCGGGATTGAGTTTACCTGATCCAGAATTTCTCCAGGCTTTTCCGGTCGAAGGAGATTCAATTGGTTTTCCAGGGCCACCTCACTTACGGCCGAGGGTAGCGGAGTGCCGGACCGACCTTTTGGGCGATCCGGATTCGAAACTACGAACTCCAATTTATGGCCAGCCTCAAGTAGGGCCTTGAGTAACTCGGCGCTGATTTCTGGAGTGCCCATATATCCTAATTTCATATGTCAACTTCCCGGAGTAGATACCCGGATAAGGCAGAATCTAAACCACATCCTGGGGATCCGGTTCAAACTCCAGATGCCCCTTTCGCAGTCCAGGACGAAATGATTCCAGCATGGCTCTCAGTGCCGGTCGAATTCTTTCATAGCTACGAGTTTTCACCAGGATATGCATTCTGTACTGATCATGGATTCTTTCAATCGGAGCAGGAGCCGGACCCAGGATTTCCAGTGCATCGCTTTCGGACGCCAGGGTGCTTTCCAGAAGTTCCGCCAGTTCATCGATCTTCTGTTCTGCATATTCCTGATCCGGTGATCGAATCAAGAATCTAAGAAGTCTGCAAAACGGCGGATAATTTGTGGCACTCCTTAGTCTTAATTCTGCGTCATAGAACCTTGCATAGTCCTGGGCTGCAGCCATATGAATTACAGAATGCTCCGGATTCAAGGCTTCAATGATAACCCGGCCCTGGAACTGCCCTCTGCCTGCTCGCCCCGCCACCTGCATTAGAAGAGAAAACGTTCGTTCCTGGGCGCGATAGTCGGAAAGCATAAGACCCTGGTCGGCCTGCAGGACGCCTACCAGGGTAACATCCGGAGCATCCAGGCCTTTGGCAATCATCTGAGTCCCCATGAGTATATCAAGTTCCTTGCGAAAGAATCGGTGCAATGAATCCTGTAGATTCTTGCCTCCCTTGGATGTATCTGTATCCACTCGTTCAATTCTTGCATCCAGGAAACGAGATGCCAGGAACTCCTCCAATCGCTGAACGCCTGTGCCAGTGGCTTTTGTCTTTCCGCCACACTGCGGACAGGTTCCATCGTTTCGCGCATTGTAGGCGCAATAATGACATAGAAGGATGTCTGGTTTGTGAAAGTGAAGAGTAACAGAACAGCGGGGGCATTTGATGGTACTGGCGCAGTTATCGCAGTAAATGAATGGCTGATATCCTCTCCGATTCAAAAGCAGAATGGTTTGCTGTCCATTTTTTAGATTCTTCTCTATCTCTGTGATCAATTGTCCGGAAATGGGATTTTGATTTGTGGGAGCCTGAAGAACCTGCACCTGCGGCAGGCTGCCGGCTGCTCGACCGGAAATGGAATGGTAATGAAATAGTTCTGGATGAGTCTGGCAGGCACGCCGACTTTCCAGTCTGGGAGTGGCGGATCCCGCGATAATCATGGCATCCCTGGAGTTTGCGATCCAGCGAGCCAATAACCGGGCATCGTATCTGGGAGCGCTATTTTCCCGGTAGGAGCTAT